>Ga0233413_10000237_pt1 | contig 27928 bp, 25 predicted proteins | sample Na_anoxic_6_MG_FD_189019 | JGI IMG/M metagenome (GOLD analysis project Ga0233413, IMG submission 189019) | Seawater microbial communities from Saanich Inlet, British Columbia, Canada - Na_anoxic_6_MG | ecosystem: Environmental > Aquatic > Marine > Inlet | place: Canada: British Columbia...
GTAAAGAATCAAGGTCGAGAAAAAGAGTATAAAAAATTGCATAGTCAGCAACTCGAACTTTTCGGTTAAGGTTAAGATACCCCGTAGCTTGCTGCGGGGTAGTTCATTTTAACATTAGAAAAAAGAGATTTAAAAAGAGTAAGGAGGGAAAGACCTATGAGAAAGGAAATTGAATTCAAAAGCAGGGGAATAACATGTCGTGGATGGCTCTATTTACCTGATAAAGGTAAAGCCCCATTCCCAGTGGTAGTGATGGCTGGGGGCTGGTGTTATGTCAAAGAAATTGTCATGCCTCAATACGCTGATATGTTTGCAAAAGCAGGATTGGCAACAATTTTGTTTGACTACCGTAATTTTGGTGAAAGTGATGGTGAACCAAGGCAGCATATTAACCCTTATGAACAGATCGAAGATTATAAAAATGGTATGTGCTTTGTTGAAACTCTTGATGAAGTTGATTCAGATCGAATCGGGATTTGGGGTATTTCCTATAGCGGTGGCCATGTCTTGATTATAGGTGCGACAGATTCAAGAGTAAAATGCATCGTGGGTGTTGTCCCGTGTGTGGATGGATGGAGTATGCAGAAGCGTAATCATAGCAACTTGGTTTTGCGGGAACTCCGGAATCTTGTGATGGAAGACAGGAGAGAAAGGTTTAACAACAATGGCAAAGGTGGGACTATTCCAATGTCCAGTCTCGATCCAAATATATTGTCAGTGTGGCCTATGGAGGAACTTAATGATGTTTTCATGAAACTTCAACAGACCGTAGCGCCAAACCACAAGCATTGGAGTACAATCGAGTCGCTCGAGAACATATGGAACTATAATGTTTTCGGTTACCTCAAGAGGATTTTGGATGTTCCTACGATGTTGGTGGTTGGAGAAGAAGATGACATAACCCCATGGGACGATCAGATTAACGCCTTTAATGAAATTGCCACGCCAAAAAAAAGGCTTGTTGTAATCCCCAAGAGCAGTCACATGACACTGTACAGCAATAAAACCCATGTGGAAATTGCAGCAGAGGCTTCTACCAGCTGGCTCGTCGAACACTTAATCAAACCATATGTATAAAACAAGGGCCATTTCTTCAGAAGCAAGGGTGACACTAATTAATTCCCTGTTTTGTCTTACGAGTTATAGCATGGATTAAAAGGGTATAGTGAATAAAAATGATTTTTCAAATGGTAGAAAGGGAATTTTTCTGAACATTTCGGAATCTTCTCGGCTACATTCCTTGGATTGATGAAACATTGGATATTTTTATCGTTTTACGATGGAGTGACGGCTCTTTTCATATTCTTTGGAAAAAGTGTGGGAGTTCATTAACTATATCATGTTAGGAGTTTTCGAAAGCTTTTTTACAGGAAGGAGGCTACATTGTGGCAAAAAGGAAGACTAGTTTATCAGAGGTGCCAAGCGATGTGAGGTTAAGACCTGAAGATGGGTGGGTGAATCTTGATGTCAAGTGGTTGGTAGATGAGAATAGATTGGGTTCAAAATATGCCTGTTTCGGGCGTACAATCTTTGCGCCAGGTGGTCAGGCCCAGCACCAGATGCATACCCATCCAAATGCAGAAGAAATCCTCTATGTTCTCAGGGGTAGATTAGAGTATGTCATTGGGGATGATACTATAACAGTTGGTCCCGAAGAGATATGCTATACCCCCCGTAATACTCCACATATGTGCAGAAACCTCAGCACTACGGAGTTGTGCGAAGTTGTCTTTGTATACGCGGGCGCTCCCAGCCTAGAAAAGGCTGGATATATTGAAGTTAAGGAATGAGGTGCTAAGGTCAGAAATTGTATCAGATTATGCAGGAAATAGCTCAGGATAAAAAAGTAATTATCAATAGTAGTATAGCCGCCAATTAAATAGGAGGAATTTAGAGAGGTTCTGATAATGTAGATGACCGCAGTAAAATTAGATGAATGCACATGTGGATTTAGGACAAGATAATAGTTGAAAACTTCCCTTATGCAGTGAAAGAAGTTAGCATTATTGAAGTCAAAAAACTTTAATGAAAGGGGGTGAGATTACAAGACATTGCGTAATTACCAATCGACAGGGCAAGAGAGAGGGGCTTCCATAGGGGTGACATGTTAAAGCTATTAAGGGACAATATAAATGGGAGTGAGTGACAGGCTATTAGATTTAATGGTGCATAACATCAAAAAATATTTTCAAAAAAAGGAGGTATTATGAAAAAGTTCAACATAACAACACGCTGTAGTATTTTTCTTATCCCGATATTAGCTCTATTCTTTTTAGCACCTGGCATTACACAGGGTGCGGAAAAGAACATTAAACTGGTATCGTCTACTTGGTTAGTTTCGCCGCCAGGATTCAGTTCTCTTGACCAGAAATGGTTTATTGATGAGGTGACAAAGCGCACAAAGGGAAGGATTTCCTTTAAGGAATACTGGGCTGCTGCGCTTGTTCCTGCCAAAGAGCACTTGGATGCTACTAAAACCGGGACAATAGATCTCACAAGAATATGTTTCCTGTACTGGCCCTCAAATTTTCCGTTGAATGCGCTGCCCTATATGTTCCCTTTTGCTAACCGGGAACCAGATATGGGTCAAAGGGTCATGCGGAAGATGTATAGGGAATTTCCCCAGTTTGAACAAGAGATAGCTGCTAACAATCTCAAGTTTCTATCTTTTCAGGTTTGGGATGACTATGCATTAATAACCAAAACCGCGATAAGAAAGATGGAGGATTTGAAAGGCCTGAAGATAGCATTACTCGGGGGTATGCTCACTGCAGTTGCGAAATCAAATGGTGCTTCACCTATTGTCATAAGCCTTGATGAGCGGTATCTCCAGTTAAAGACCGGAGTTATTGACGGTTCGCTCATTGCTGTGGATTCTATGGTCAGTACCAATTGTCATGAGGTGGCCAAGCATTTAACTATACTTGGGCTCGGCGCCTATGTACCTAACTGCCTTGCAATGAATCTTGATGCCTGGAAGAAGTTGAGCACGAAAGATCAACAAATGATGCTTGATATCGGCCGCGAGATTGAGAAAAGATACACTAAAGAAATGCTTAAAAACAGAGAAAGATACATTAAAATAATGAAGGATGCCGGTGTTGAGGTCTACACCCTTCCTCAAGAAGAGAGGATTAAGATGGGCAAACAGTTGCCTGATCTGGCGGCGAAGTGGGCACAGCGTATGGAGAAAAAAGGATACCCTGGCTGGGAGATGGTCAAACGCTATAAGGAGATATATGCTGCTGAAGGCCAACGGTGGCTGTCAGGCCAGAAAATAGGTGAAAGACCTTAATCTTGAGGACTGTTTACATCACGTCAGGAGGGGCTTGGACTCCTCCTGCTGTGATGATTGGGAGTTTTCGCCCTGATTGATAAATAGTAAGGTGAACGAAGTGTTACACAGTCTGGAGAACATTATTATTAGGCTGGATAATATTCTGGGGATAATTGGGGGTGTCTTTCTTCTCGGAACAACATTATTTATATGTGCCGACGTTTTTATGCGTGCAGTTTTTAATAGCCCCTTCCCCGGATCGGTAGAAATCTGTGCCTTGGCGGTTGTCTACGTGATATATTTTGGTCTGGCCTATGGTTTGACAAAAGGTGCTCATGTCCGGGTTACTCTTATATCGGATCGCTTACCGCACAAGGTCCGACTGGCATGCACGTTTCTTGCTTACAGTATCGGCACGGTGTTTTTTGGCGCCGCTACTTGGAGATCGTGGATCTATTTTTGGAAATCATTTACTGAGAGAGAGTTCATGTTTGCGTCAATTAATATCCCGTGGTATTTAGGCAAATTTGCGGTTCCGATTGGCGCATTCTTCATGTTTATAACCTGTCTGTTTTACCTTGCATTAACCTTTTCTGGAAAATTGGAAAAAAGAGGGACTTGATGGACCCTATCTGGATAGGTGTCTTAGGAATAATCGTAATGTTCGTGCTGTTATGTGCGGGGGTTCATATAGCCATAGCATTAGGTTTTGTCGGTATCCTCGGACTATGCTTGCTGGTAGGGTTTCGGAGTGCTATGAATCTGATGGGTAGTGGCTTATTCCATCAGGCATCGCAATATTCGTTGGTAGTAATCCCCCTGTTTATTTTTATGGGCATGATTGCTTCAGGCACCGGGATAAGCCGGGATGTATATAAGAGCGCCCAGATATGGACTGGTGGTATTAGAGGTGGGCTTGGAATTGCAACTGTCGGTGCTTGTACGGCTTTTGGCGCTATTTGTGGGTCGTCTTTAGTTACCGCCGCTGTATTTGCCCGACTTAGTGCGCCGGAAATGAGAAGTTTGGGGTATGATAAAAGATTTGCTTATGGAATATGTTCATCCGGTGGCATCATTGGCATGCTCATTCCCCCAAGTATTTTGCTTGTGATCTACGGGTTGATAACCGAGGTATCGATCGGCAAGTTGCTTATTGCGGGTGTACTGCCGGGAATTATTTTGTTTTTGATCTTTTCCTTGGGTATATCAATTATGTCCAAGGTAAAACCCTCTTTGGCCCCCCCGGTTCAAAAAAAGGTGCCGTTTGAGGAAAAACTCAAATCACTTGTACATTTTGTTCCGGTGATTATCACTTTTGCTATAATCGTGGGAGGGATATTTACGGGTATTTTTAGCCCGTCTGAAGCAGGTGCAGTGTCTTGTTTGATTTTGATTGTATGGTTTTTCTTTATAGGGCTTCCTCTAAGTAAACTTTGGATTTCAGTCAAAGAAACAATGATTACTGTCTCTATGGTGTTTCTCATTCTCATCTCAGCCGCGTTATTTGCAAGGTTTCTTAACCTCAGTGGTGTGGCTAACAAATTAACGCAGTATGTGGTAGGCTCTGACTTTTCGCCTCTCGGTGTTATGCTTGCGTCGCTGGCCCTCTATCTTGTGCTCGGCTGTTTTTTGGACTCTATTTCTATGCTTTCAATAACCCTGCCAGTGCTTTTTCCTGTTACAAACGCGATGGGTATCAATCCGATTTACTACGCCGTCGTGGTTGTTATGACTATCGAGGCGGGTTTGATTACCCCACCGGTTGGTCTCAATATTTATGCCGTTAAGGGAGTGGCAGAAGGTGACATCAGCTTGGAAGACCTTTTTATAGGGGCTTTTCCCTTTCTGGTGATGATGATTATTGGAATTTTTGTATTTATTGCGTTCCCCGCGTTAAGCATATGGTTGCCAGATTTAATGTTATAGTGCGATCAGCATGCTTAAGACCAATTTTTCCGGCATATCCTCGGCTAAGGAGCGCGTTTCAATTCCTTAAGGATCTTGGTTAAGAGGTTTTTGGGCGATCGAGAAGTGAAGCGTGTTATTCTTGTATGGTAAGATAATTCCTTAAATTAAGAATAGTGGCACGATAGCAGGTCTATGTTTTCTGAGCAAATTCTGAAGACTTAACGTTTCTGTGGTTTGAGCCTTGGAAAATTCCCCCAGGGTTGAAGAGCAGAACAATCTCTCGGAGCAACAATTACGGGAACCCACTGCAAGGCTATTGCTTATGCGCATAAAAAATAAATTTGGACAGTTTAAGAATTTAGCTCAAGAATTCGGCAATAATGATCATCTATTTTTCTATCAGGAATTTGTAGAGGACACCGCGGGTGAGAACCTAAAATTAGATTAGTGCATTTGGAGTGCAATGGGCTTAGGCCCGAGGGTATACATTATTAAGATTTAAAGACCACCATAACCTGAATTCTCTTCGGTAAAATTAGTAAAATTAGATAAAATCGAAAAACATTGAGAATATTTGGCTCTTCTGTTCTCTAATGTAGATAAATCACTGGTTCAACAGGCCAAGGAATGATTGGAAAAACAATTGATGAGATAAGAATAGGTGATGACGCAAAGTTGTCTAAAACGATTTCAGAAAGTGATGTCTATTTGTACGCTGGAATCACCGGTGATTTCAATCCGGCGCATATCAATCAAGAATACTCCGAACAGACCTATTTTAAGTCGCGGATTGCCCATGGGCTTTTGTCAGCGGGTTTTATATCGGCCGCAATTGGGGCCATTCTTCCCGGTCCAGGCACAATCTACCTGAAACAAGAAGTAAATTTTATTGGTCCTGTTTACATTGGCGATACAATAACGGCATGCGTTGAGGCGGTAGATATGGATGTTAAAAAAAATCGTGTTGTTTTGAAAACAACCTGCAGGAATCAAAAAGATGAACTGATTATTGAAGGGCAAGCCGTTGTTTCACCACCAAAAATAGGACAGACTGAAAAGAAGCGATGATATGAAGGTTCACGGCTAGGTTGTAATTCAGGCATGTTTGGACGTGGAATGCAGTCCAGATAGAGTGACAGTTTTTTCTGTGCCGTGAGCTGTGACAGAAAGCAACGGATCCGGAGGTGTGTAATAAAAGACAAGAAAAGGCCTTGAGGTACTGAGAGGCCGGTGCCAAGCCAACGGGAATGGTGACGATTGAAAAGGAGGTGAACAGGTGAAAGGGCCGTATGAGACGATTAAGTGGAGTATGGAAAAGGGGATAGCTCTGGTGATGATTAATAGGCCTGAGGCGTTGAATGCTCTCAACAGTCAGGTATTTACAGAACTCAGGCAGATTTTTACAGAGCTTGAAAAAGATGATAGGGTTAGGGTGATTATCCTTTCTGGCGAGGGCGAAAAGGCGTTCGCAGCTGGTTCGGATGTAACCGAGATGCAGAAATGTTCAGTTATTGAGGCAAGGGGATTTGCCATGCTGGCGAATCGTACCCAGGGAAAGATCGAGGCATTTCCAAAACCGGTTATTGCTGCCGTCAATGGCTTTGCGTTAGGTGGGGGCTGCGAAGTGGCCATGTCGTGCGATATAAGGATAGCTTCTACCAGTGCGAAGTTTGGTCAGCCAGAAATTAACTTGGGTTTAATTCCGGGTGGAGGCGGGACCCAGAGGCTTGCCCGGCTGATCGGATTGGGCAGGGCTAAAGAGTTGGTTTATTCTGGAGAAATAATTGATGCGCAACGTGCATATGAAATAGGGCTTGTTAACAAGGTTGTGCCTCCAGAAAACTCATTGAGGAGGCTCGAAAACTAGCCTCCAAGATTGCTAGTAAATCACTTCCAATCCTGATGTTAGTTAAAGAAGTGCTGAATTGTGGTTTTAATCTTGATCTGGACAAGGCCTTGAAATTTGAAATAGAGTGCTTTGCAAATTGTTTTGGTACCGAAGACCACGATGAAGGCATAGCCGCCTTCATCGAAAAACGAAAACCCTCTTTTAAGGATAAGTGAGGGGAAAGGAGAGTAAAGATGGTACTGAATACTATCGGAGTAATCGGAGCTGGCATTATGGGCAGCGGCATAGCCCAGGTGAGTGCTGCAGCAGGGTACCACGTGGTGTTACAGGATATCTACACCAACGCTCTGGACAAGGCGAAAGCCTCTATCGATAAGAGCCTGGGCAAACTCGTGAGCAAAGAGAAGATGACCGAGTCAGATATGAATGCGACGCTGGCACGGATCAGGTTTACTGCTGATTTGGAAGAAGCATGCAAGGAAGCAGATTTAATAATAGAGGCTGTTTTCGAGAACCTCGAAGTGAAACACGAGATGTTCAAAAAGTTTGAAAATTTGTGTAAGCCCGAGGCTATTTTGGGCTCGAACACCTCGGCGCTGCCGATTACTGAAATCGCAAGTGTCACCAATCGAGGCGATAAGATCGTGGGGATCCACTTCATGAATCCCGTACCGCTCATGAGAGGTGTTGAGGTTATTCGAGGACAGCTTACCTCTGACCAGACGATGGAAACCGCCTTGGAATACATCAAGAGACTTGGGAAGGAATCAATGGTGGTGGTTGATTACGCGGGTTTCATCGTGAGTCGTTTACTCGATGTGTTATTCAACGAGACAATCAAGCTGGTTGAGGAGGGGAACAAGCAGGAAGACATCGATAAAGCCATGGAACTGTGCGCCGGTCATCCCATGGGCCCATGCCGGTTACTTGACTTGGTAGGAGCCGAAATTGCTCTGCACGGCATGGAGACAATGGAGCGTGATTTTGGTGATAGGTACAAACCACACCCACTGCTGAAAAAGCGTGTGCTTGCCGGACTTCTTGGCCGAAAGACGGGCCGCGGGTTCTATGAGTATGAATGAGTTTACGAGAAACGTGCTAAGAAGGAGGACAATTATAGATGAGAAGCATAAAAGAATTGTTTGACCTTTCCGGGCAGGTAGCACTGGTCTCTGGTGGGGCTACGGGTATAGGTCGACAAATGGCGACAGCCTTAGCGGAAGCAGGTGCCAATCTGGTGATAGCGTCACGAAAGCAGGAGGTGCTGGCGGAGGCAGCAGAGGCCATGGAGAAGGAACTGGGTGTAAAGGTGCTGCCCATCAGATGTGATATTACCAAAGGCGAAGAGATTGACGGGCTTTTTGAGCAAGTGATGAAAGAATTCGGGCGGCTGGACATCCTCATAAACAGCTCGGGATCCACCTGGGGTGCGCCTGCGCTCGAGTTTCCTTTAAAGGGCTGGCAAAAGGTCATTGATACCAACCTGACAGGGGTGTGGCTCATGTGCCAGAAGGCGGGGCAGATCATGTCGAAGCATAAGTACGGGCGAATTATCAATATTGGTTCAATCGCTTCGTTCGTGGGAGCAAAGGCCGAGGTCATGGACGCCATTTCCTATCAGACGAGTAAAGCTGCTATTGCCGGTCTTACCAAGGATCTGGCGGTAAAGTGGGCGCAATACAACATTACGGTCAACGCCCTTGCGCCCGGGTGGTTCCCGTCGAAGCTGACCAGCTATACGCTGGAGCATCATGAGAAAGACCTGCTCCAGTTTATACCCATGGGGCGTTTCGGTGCAGATGATGAGTTAAAAGCCGCGGCGCTGTTTTTGGCGTCACCAGGTGCAAGTTATGTCACTGGTATTATATTGAGTGTTGATGGTGGATGGGTTGCTATGTAATCCGCTTAGGTAATAAGAGGGGGTGGAAAGAATGAATTTTCAAAAAAATAAAGATGATATTGTGTGCGTCAGTGCGGTAAGAACGCCGTTTGGCCGTTTCGGTGGATCAATGAGGGATATTGATATCTTTGATCTCGGCGCTATCCCTATGAAGCATGCTATGGAGAGAATCAAACTGGATCCTGAATTGATAAACGAAGTCTGGTGGGGTAACGGTGATACCACAAACACTAAGGATCCTTACACCCCGGTGGTAGCCCGCCAGACGATGATGAAGGCCGGGATTCCTCCTGAGAGGCCGTCAGTTGCCTTCGATCAGGCATGTATTTCTGCGATGAATGCCGCGAAATATGGGGCAAGAAGTATAAAGCTGGGAGAGGCGGAGATTTGCATGACCGGCGGTTCCACGAGTTTCAGCACTGTGCCGTTTTTATTGCGTGGAATCAGATGGGAGGGAAAGCGTCACACCTCTTTTCTTGTGGAGGATCCGATAATTCCCCTGGGATACAAGGATTATGCGCCCGTGGCATTAGACTCGGGGAATGTAGCGATTGAATATGGGGTTTCGAGAGAAGAACAGGACAAGTTTGCATTTGCCAGCCATAAGCATTATGGAAAGGCATGGGAGCATGGTTTCTTTAAAAATGAGATGGAGCCCCTCAAGATAGAGAAGAGGGATAATAAGGGAAATGTCGTTGATGAGAAGATACTAGATATAGACGAGCAATATCGTCCGAATACAACTCTGGAGGCTTTGTCCAAGTTGAAACCGGTCTTCGACAATCCCACCTGTACCGCGGGCAATTCCCCGGGAATGAATGATGGCGCTACCGCCCAGATCATCATGAAGCGAGAAAAGGCGGATCAGCTAGGACTAGAGGTGCTATATACAGTCGTTATAATGCATACTGTTGCCCTACAGCCCAGGATCATGCCCGTAGCTCCTGCATTCACACTAAAAAAATGTCTGAATGAGATGGGGTGGAGCATTAATGATATGAAGTTTATAGAAATCAACGAGGCTTTTGCCTGCGTACCTCTCGTTTCAACAAAGCTCTTGGCGAATGAGAGGTTTATGACAGCCGACTATGCACAGATGGTGAAAGAGGCTTCCTTTAAAGCCATTTTGGACTATGACGAAAGCAAATACCAGTCTCTGAAAGAAAAGCTGAACGTTAATGGAGGTGCCATTGCTATAGGCCATCCTAATACAGCAAGTGGTGCACGCCTCATGATGACGGCAGCATATAACCTCAAGGAAAATGGCGGGGGATATTCAGCATGTGCCATCTGCGGGGGATTAACTCAAGGAGCTGGCTGTATTATTTGGGTTGAATAGCTTATCGAGGGATATGTGTTGTCCAAAAAAATGTGATTCTGTTGTAAAAACTATCAAGAGGAAGATATTGAAGGTAGAAGGCAATCCAATCCTCGCCGGAATAGATATTGGGTTACTCAGCACCAATGCTGTGATTATGAAAGATAAGGGAGGTAATACTCTCGGCCACAATGTTTACGGATGCCGATAGCTTAAGAAGTTTATTGACAGAGCATTGGGGAAATATGGATTGAAAATCAATAACTTGCAGTGTGTCATTTCTACTGGCTATGGGCATGTGAATGTCCCCTTTGTACAAGGGAGTATCACCGAGATCTTGTGTCACGCCAGAGATATTTGCTGGCTCTTTTTGAGCACGCTTACCCTTTTGGATATGGCGGGACAGCACTGTAAGGCCATACGCTGTGACGAAATTGGAATTGTTAAAACTTCGCCATGAATGAGAAGTGCGCTGGGCTGGGTGTTATCTGGAGAGAATAGTGGAGTACCTTGATGTTCCGCTAAAGGATTTTTGAAGTGATATAGGAGGTTATTAATGTCTCTAAGAAGGAGGGAGAAATGAAACATGTGGAGATTCCACATTTCGACAAGCTTCTTTCGGACTATGTAAAAGGGCATGCAGCAGTTATTCCAAATAAGACCGCCTTGAATTTTTATGGGAGGGAGGTCACCTATAGGGAGCTGGACAGATCAAGTGACAGTCTAGCCGCTGCCATAGCAGATATGGGATATAAGAAAGGAGACAGGATCGGCGTTTTCCTCCAGCCCAGTCCGCAATGTGTCATAACCTATCTTGCAGCGATCAAGTTAGGCTTGGTTGCCGTGCCCATTGACCCTATGTCAAAAGATCTCGAATTAGAATATTTCTTGAACGATTCTGGCGCAGAGATTGTTGTCAGTATGGATACTGTCTGTCCGGTTATATCATCTGTAAGAAAGAGGTGCAAAATAAAACATCTTATCGTTACCAGTTTTCATGATTATCTCCCTCAAGAACCGACTTTTCCAATACACGACATGATGAAGTCTGAGAAAAAGAAATACGAGGAAGGAAATGATTTCCTTGGAATAATCAAAAGGTACAAAAGTCCTCCGAAGGTTGATGTCTCCTTATCAGATTATGGTTTCATATTATACACAGGAGGAACCACCGGGTTGCCTAAAGGATGCGTCCACACCCAGGAAGATCTCATGTATGTCGCCTGGGGTCAATCTGAACTAACCTATAACAAAGTGACAAGAAATGATATATTATTAAATTCTTGGCCACTCACACATATATCTGGAATAGCCCATTCGATAGCACCAACGCTTTTTGCTGGAGCGACCTTGATACAATTGGCACGATGGGACCCCATAGCGACGATCAAGGCAATAGACAGATATGGAGTCACGCTTATTAGCTGGGTTGTCCCTTGCTATCTGGATATCCTCAATCACCCTGACGTAAAGAACTACAAACTGGATACACTGAGAACGAGTCTTATTGTCCCTTTTGTTACCCCGATTACCGGTGAGATCTTAACCAGGTGGGAGGATCTAACTAAATGCCCGGTATATGACTTGGGTTATGGCTCCAGTGAAAGCATGAACTACTGCAGTTATGGATATGGTTTAACTTTCCCGCGATCTCAGTGTGTAGTATGGGGGCGTCCATTTCCTGGAGCCAAGGTAAAGATAATGGATTTTAATACGCGCAAGGAACTTCCTGAGGGAGAAGTCGGGGAGATCGTGATAAAAACGCCATCTCAGTTAAAAGAGTATTTGAATAAGCCTCAAGAAACAAAAAAGAGTATAGTTGGCGGCTGGGTTCATATGCAGGATAGGGGATACTTTAAGGACGGCGTTATCTACTTCTTGGGAAAGGCAAGCGATGTTGTCAAGGTCTCGGGATATACGGTTTCCCTCAAAGAGGTGGAGATGTTTGGCATAAGGAATCCTGTAATTGACAAGATTGCCGTCATTGGCCTGCCACATCCCAAAAAAGGGACCCAGCTTAAGGCATTTGTTGTGTTAAAGCCAGGCTCAAAAGAGAGTGCTGCTCACATAGAAGAATGGTTTAAGGATAAGGTGGCGGTGTTTAAGAGGCCCATTGTAGAAATCAGGGATGAGCTGCTTTTGAGCGGTAAAGGTGAAATCCTTAAAAGGCAATTGGTAAAGGAAGAGATGCAGAAAATAGAAAGCCATAAGTGAGTGGGCTGATAGAGGTGTTTGGTTAATAGGGCAAGCTTTTGCCATTTAGTCCTTTGGTCTACAGCGCAGATAGATATAAATAGAGTAATCGAGTTATTAGTCAAAAATATTAGAAATATATTATTTGTTCCGTAATATCGGGAATTTTTGGATGGAACTGAGCAATAGAAAGTAGGTTAGAAATATAGAATTGCACAGCAGGAAAGTACAGATATAAAAAAATACTGTTAAACCCAGAAAAGGAGGTGTCTCTTATGATAGATCAAGATCTTATGGGTTGGAGGGCGAGAATAGGCCTTATCGTGCCTGATTCTTTGATCCCTACCGAGCCTTGGTTCTATAGGGTGAAACCGGAAGGCGTTTCGTTTCTGACTACGCGGATGGCACTGGGCAAAAAAACCACCCCTGAAACATTAAAGAGGATGAAGGAGCATGTGCTCAGAGCGTCCAGAGAGTTGGCCAGCTCAGAGGTCGACGTTATTGGGTTTTGCTGTACCTCTGGAAGCTTTATCGAAGGTTTTGGCTATGACCAGAAAATTAGCAAAGAGATCGAAGATGACGTGGGCATTCCGGCAACTACGACAACGACTGGCTTTGTGGATGCACTTAAAATATTGGGTATAAAATCCCTTGTCCTTGTGACACCATATGTCGAAGAGATCAATCGTATCGAGAAAAATTTTCTCGAAGAAATTGGTGTTAGAGTTCTCGGAATCGGAAGCCTGAATAAGATTGATGTAATAGACTATACCAATACAACGGCTGGGGAACTGTACCGATTGGCAAAGAACACATTTAAAAAATACCCAATGGCAGAAGGAATTTTTGTCAGCTGTATGTCAATGCGGGCCATGGATGTGATTCAGGCGCTGGAAACAGATCTTGAGGTGCCGGTTGTTACCTCTGATCAGGCAACTCTGTGGAAGCTCCTGAGATTTGCAGGGGTGAAAGAAAAGGTAAAAGGCTACGGGAGGTTATTGGAAGAATTCTGATATACTATGGGCAAAAAAGGTAAAGATTAGAGGATATTTTGGCAACATCCATTGTGGTTGTTGCAAACGGGTAGATATCTTGGTGAAGAAGAGAGAGGCAAGGAGGTATTCCAGAGTATTTTCTGCGAGAACGTCCTCTATGTTTCATAAATTATATTAACCTATAAGTAACTGGAAAGAAAAAGGTGAGTAAATGTATGAAACTATTTTAGTGGAGAAGAGAGACAACATAGCAATTCTAACCTTCAACAGGCCTGAACAGCTAAATGCTGTATCAGTTAAGTTGATGAAAGAATTATGCCAGGTTTTAAGGGAGTTAGGATCTAATAAAGAAGTCAGGGTTGTAATTATGACAGGGGCTGGTAGAGCCTTTTCAGCTGGGTTCGACTTAGGCCCTGAGAGTAGTTTATCTGAAGCTCTTGAGATGTTTTGTGGCTTCGAGGAGGAGAATACGATACTAAATTTCGATAAGCCTTTAATAGCTGCGGTAAATGGTTATGCATTAGGCCAGGGATTGCAACATGCATTGTTATCCGATATCATTTTGGTATCGGAGAAGGCGAAGTTCGGTTTCTGGGGCCCGCGTATAGGAGGAATATGCCATGTGGCAGTTTGGATGCTGCCTCTCATTGTAGGCAGAAACAAGGCCAATGAGCTGTTATTTACCTGTGATATGTTTGATGCTGAGGAAGCATTTAGAATAGGGCTGGCAAATAAAGTTGTGCCTCATGAGCAACTCATGCCTGCGGCACTGGACATGGCAGGGAAGATTATGAAAAATGCCCCATTATCAATAAAATTCACTAAGCGTGCACTCATGAAAAGATTCCTTGATACTGAACTTAAGAACTTTCTGAGAAAATCAATTAGTACACTCTTTAACAGTGAAGATATGAAGGAGGCTATGCAAGCTTTCCAAGAAAAGAGAGAGCCCATTTTTAAAGAGATCTGATAAGGTAATGGCAGCAAGGTGAGTATTTAAGAAGAAGGCAAGAGATCACCGTAAGTATCTAAATATTTGTTACCCACAAAAAGGACCTTAGTATGGGTAGATTTGATTTTTCTAAAAAAATTGCCCTTATAACAGGAGGCAGCCGAGGTATTGGAAAGGCTATTGCCATTGCATTTGGAGAAGCTGGGGCAACAGTTGTGGTCGCTGCACGAAATGTGAATCTTTTAGAAGAGGTGGTAAAAGAAATTCAGGCAATGGGTGGTAATGCTTTTTATGTCAAATGCGATTTAACCAGAGATGAAGATATTTTTACCCTCGTAACAAAAACTATAGAACGATATGGAGGAATAGATATCTTAATCAACAATGCAGGCATCAGTCCCTGGGTCAAAAAGTCAGAAGAGGTAACAAAGGAAATGTGGGAAGAGGTTATTCAAGCTAATCTGCTGGCTCCCTTTCTTTTGTGTCGTGAAGCTGGCAAGATTATGATGAAACAAAACTGGGGTCGGATCATCAATATTGCCTCGGTTGGTGGATTAATAGCATTACCACGGCAGATCGCCTATTGCGCCACGAAAGGGGCGCTCATTCAGATGACAAAGGTATTGGCGATTGAATGGGCTGAGAAATATAATATAACAGTGAATGCGATAGCCCCAGGGTATTTTGAGACTGATCTCACAGCAGGAATGCGTAGTTCAGAAAGGATATCCACGAACTTGCTGCAGAGGAATCCGAGTAGGCGTTTTGGTGAAGCGGATGAGGTTGTAGGTGCAGCTCTGTACTTTGCATCAGAGTCTGCCAGTTTTACTACCGGCTCCGTTCTCCTTATAGATGGTGGGATGTTGGCATCCTGATTATATACTATGTTTTTTATGCAAATCTGAGTGGTATCCTAGCGAACTGAAAAAGCTTTTTCGGATAGGTCTCTTATCCCTTTTTCACTTTCCTCTTATCTTCATCACTTAATTCCTTTCTTAAAAACTTTCCCACTTTTAATTTAGGCAACATAAGAAAAAGGCCTTTTGATTTAGCCCCTGAAGACCGCCAATTTTACCTTCGAGGTACTAATTTGGAAGAACCTGTTGCATGCAAAAATTCTGACTATGCCAGCATGCCACCATCACAGATTATGCATGTTCCTGTGGTAAAGGACGCAGCATCGGATACTAGGTAGAGCACGGCGCCTACCATCTCGCTCGGCTGTGCATGTCTGCCCAAGGGTATCTGTTTTACTGCATAATCATAGATTTCCTTAGTATTTATAAGCACGCTGGAAAACCTAGTCTCAGTAAGGCCTGGCAGCAAGGCATTCACCCGTATGTTTTTGTTAGCAAGTTCTTTGGCAAAAGCCTTTGTCATGGAAATAAGACCTGCTTTGGTGATGGCGTAGATACCTTGCATGATTTGTGGACTTAAACCTCCGACAGATGCAACATTCACTATAGAGCCCCCACCTGATTCCATCATCAATCGTGCTGCATGCTGGATCATAAAAAAAGGCCCCTTGAGGTTTACATTATTAGTTTTGTCCCATACGTGCTCAGTGGCATCTATCATATCACCGAAATATGGGTTAGTGGCTGCGTTGTTGACAAGTATGTCAATCTTGCCGAACCTGCCTCTTACCTCCTTGAAAAGCGCCTCTATCTGCTCCAGATAACCCACATGACAGGCAATGGCCTCCGCTTTGCCGCCATTTTCCTTTATTTTCTCTACAATGTCTTGGAGTGAATCTATTTTTCTGCTTACTAGTATGCAATGTGCTCCATAATCAGCTAGGGCCACAGCTATGGCCTCACCGATACCTCTGCTGGCCCCTGTGATAAGGACAATCTTGCCTTTTTGAGAAAAATTAATCATACATGAACCTCCTTTAGTTGGGCTGGAGTTTTAGTCCACGCAAACTTTTAACTGCCTTTAAGGCCGAGTCCACGGGATTCTCGTAATTGACGATAGCAACAATAGGCTTTCTCATGCTGTTACTCCTTTTGTAGGGTTTATATGAAAGAAACTTGAAACTGGAAACTAGATAAGAAGGAATCCTACCTCCTTATTAAATGAGTAACGAATGACGAGAAATTCTTTCATGCTTCGTTGTGGCCGAAAGGCCATGTGAGTTCATTCCGGCTTGTTTATGTCTCAGAGAGGGCTTCCTTAAATTATTGAGCAGATACCTTTTTGTGCTCAAAAAAATGATGTTTGGGGGACCGACTCATTTGTCACTCAGGAGTTTTCGATATTTCTCTAACATCTTCCTGGGGGTCACGGTTGTTCTATAATATTTAGGAAGCTCTTCCTCTATCCCAAATAGGTATTTCGCTATGCTCTTTAGGCCCTCAACATCATATCTGTTCATCATGGTAATCGTCTCCATCTGGGGGGAACCACCCCCATGTAATCCTGCTGATTGCATCACGCCAGCGAGCTCTGAGATTATCAAGTTTTCAATACCTCTGAAACATCGGTGCTGATTCTCCGAAGAGATCCTTGGATTCCTCATGAGGTATTTATTCGCCAGTGCTCCTGTATCTTCTGAGAAAAATTCTTCCTCAAAAGGCATTGTAGAACACAAACCTCCGGCAAGGTCAGAAACTACTTTATATTCATTATAAATTTCTTCTCCAGCCAGTCTCCTGCCGGCATTCGTTAAAATTTCGTCTGGAATATAGGTTCCTGACCCGGATCTTTCACTGCGATAGGCACTCATTTGGCCAGCGGCAAAGACAAGCTCTGCAGTGCCGATCAGGTGTGATAGTTTATCCCTGACGTGGTCTTCTTTTTCAATATCACTGTATTCAGACACTAATGCTGCCGCACTGGCAAGTACTTCTGATATGGCAGGTTTGCATCCTGTGTAGGAATGCCGGTGATAGTGGGCAAAAAGCAGGGCAAGGAATCCGGCAAAAGGCGTTTGCCTTGGGTCTCCCTTCCCATCCAGAAAGACCCTTTCTCGAGGAACGAAGACATCATCAAAAATGGTGAATGACTCGGCATCTCCGAATTCTGCAATAGGGGCCTTTAGATATTTTCTTTTGTGATGATATGCTGGTCTAATGAGCATTTTTATCCCTTCCCAATCAGAAGGAAGGGCAAATGCAACGGCATAATCGTGATCCTTTTCAGTCATGAATCGAGTGGGGATGGCTATTATTTCATCGCTTACCGGTGCAGTGGTATTATCGATCTTTGCCCCTCTTACCACAATACCATCGGGTCTACTCTCGATTATCCTGAGGTAAAGGTCAGGGTCAGCCTGCTCGTGAGGTCTTTTTATCCTGTCACCCTTGGTATCAGTTTGGGCGCAATTGGCACATATATCATTATCCTGCCAATATCTAAGATACTTTAAAAAATTTTGGTTTGTATCAGTGCCCAGGAATTGATCCATTTCATAGGTGACCACAGAGAGGGCATTCATGGCATCAATGCCCATACACCTCATAATGCAGCCTCCCACCCTGTGGCATAAGAGCCTCGTCATCTGTTGCTTCTTTAAAAGGTCATCCACACTTTGATGAATATGGGTGAATCTATTGATCTTTTCTCCTGTTAAATGGGATATTGCGGTAGACAGGTTCTCCCATTCGGGATCATTCGCCCTGTCATAGGTCTCTTTGATGACCCGTAACTGGCCGGCGATCCTTTCATCAGTCCTATCTATCTTCTCGCCACCCATATACATATTCCTTCTTAGCTTCTTCAAACGTCCATAATACTCATCAAAAGTCTTTATACCCATGATTATCCTCCTTTTATCCTTATTAATAGCCTTTCCTAATCTTTATAAAAGGTTTCTCCTGATTCGGCCATTTCTTTGAGAAGGGTTGAAGGTTTGAGCCTGATCCCATGCTCTGCCTCCAACTTCTCGAGATGCTCGTACACATTGTGGATTCCCCATGCGTCTGCGTAACGGAGGATCCCCCCGCGGTAAGATGGAAACCCGGTCCCGTAGATCATGGCCAGGTCCATATCCTGGGGTCTGTCACAAATCCCCTCCCGGATCATGTAGGTGGCCTCGTTAATGGCCCGTGCCAGCATCCGATTCAGGATCTCCTGGGAAGGCACTTCTCTGGGTGAGACACCGTTTTCCTTCAGACACCTATCAACTACCTCGAGCACCTTCGGGTTGGGGGCAGGCTCCTCACCACTGTAATCGTACCAGCCAGCTCCGGTCTTCCGCCCATAGCATCCGGTCTGATAAACCTTCTCATAAATAGGTGACATCTTCCAGCGTTCTCCAAAGGATTGCTCGAAGTTCTTTCCCACATGGTAACCGATATCAATGCCTGTGAGGTCACTCAGTATTGCAGGTCCCATGGGCATCCCGAACTCGAGCATGGCCTCTTCGATCCGGGTAGGATTTACCCCTTCCCCCACAAGGAAGGTGGACTCGCCAAAGAGGGCTGAAAGCTGCCTTGAGACGTAAAAGCCGGGGCCATCGTTAACCACGATTGGCACCTTTCGTATGGCCCTTGCAAAACCTACACTTGTAGCGAGGGTCTGATCCGAGGTATCCTTTCCGCAGATGATCTCCAGAAGCTGCATCCGCTCGGCCGGATTGAAAAAATGAAGGCCAATCATTCGACCCGGGTCTGTCAGCACCGATGCCATCTCAGAGATAGGCAAGGCAGATGTATTCGTTCCAAAGACAGCATCTGGTCTGCAGATTTCCTCAAGCCGTTTCCAGAGGCCCTGTTTGATCTTCATGTCCTCCAACACGGCCTCGATCACCAGGTCCATCTTGCCCATATCCTCAATAGAAATGGTAGTGGTCAGGTGCTCCTGCATTAATCGATCCAGATCTTCCTCTTTCATTATTCCCTTCTTGATGGGATATGCAAAGGTCTTTCGAATGGAAGAAAGACCCTTATTAATGGCCTCATCGTTGATGTCCCAGAAGATGGCATTGAATCCATTGCGAAGGAGGATGTTAATGATACCCGAGCCCATGACACCGCCTCCAAGCATCCCAACGGTTCGGATCTTTTGTGGCTTTATTCCTTTTATCCGCGGGAGTCTCCCTGACGCTCGAGTATTAAAAAAAATTCCGATGAGGTTCTTGGCTATTTCAGAAACAGCGCAGTCGCAAAAGAGTTCTGCCTCATGCTTTATATCCGCCTCAAAATCATTACTGAGCCCTCGTTCCATGGCATCAATGGCCTTGAAGGGCGCAATATAGCCTTTGGCCTTCTCTGTTGCCATCTGCTTGGCAAAGGCCATGATCCCCCGCTTTTCTTCAGGGCTCGGAAGCCGATCTGTGCGCATGCGTGTAAGGCGATTCCTGTGATCCAGCTCGCCGGACATAAAGCGTCGGGCCACGTCAAGTGCCTTTTCCAGGAGGCGGTCCTGCGAAACCACCTCATCAATGCACCCCTTGTCCATTCCCTCTTCCGCAGGAATCCCATTGCCCGTCGTGATCATCTGGAGGGCATCCGGAAGCCCAACCAGGCGCGGAAGCCTCTGGATTCCACCTGACCCAGGGATAAGACCAATCTTCACCTCTGGTTGCCCCACCTGGACTCCCTGGGCCGCGATGCGGTAATGACAGGCCATGGCAATCTCCATTCCTCCCCCAAGGCAGCTACCGTTCATTGCCACAATCACGGGCTTGGGACCATCCTCAATGGCATTCATAAAACGATTACGCTCCATGACCTTCGAAAAGAGAAACCCCTTGTCCGTCACGCCCTTGATCTCAGTGATGTCGGCCCCTGCAATGAAGTTTTTCCCTGTACCGGTGAGAATCACGGCCTTGATTTCTTGGTCTTGGAAAGTCTCTGTAATAGCATTTGCCATCTCCTTAACAAAGGGTTCGGATAACTGGTTGACGGGCGGGTTGTTCAGTTTCAGGATAGCCACCCCTTCCTTTACCTCTACCTTTACGGTCCTATAGTCTGTTTTCATGGCGATCACCTCCTTATTCCCGGGTTTAATCCCTAATCCAAAGTGTTCCTTTCCTTCCCATCTTTTCTTTTGGGGTAATAGTTCACTGTATTTTATCAAGGCTACGGATGATTTAGAATATCATATTTAGCGTGGATTTTGAATTATTTGTGACTTTTATTATCATTTACTACAAAATCACTAATAAATGAAGGCAAATATAGCGAATATTGAAAGACGAAAACATTTATCTTGACACGAATTCCCTTCTGGCCTATTAAAAAACTTATACTATCCTTGGTATTTTAGGGTCTAAGCTTTCAAAGTTCAATTGGCACTTCAATTTGCAAGTCCAGGAGAATCACTTTGATGATTAGAGAATCAATCCAATGTCTGCAAGTCCCTGATAAAATCTTCTGCTCTTCCATCCAAAAAAAGGGTGTTCCCCAGTTAGATATGATCTCTACCAATATATGTAATAATAAGATTATATTGAGATTACGATCTATTCAGAGGAATTTTAGGTTCAAATTCGAAACTTTTGAATCTAAATAGGAAATTGGGATTTATTATTATCAGAAGAGGTGCCATTCCACAGTAATGTGGCATTGGGTGTGTCTCTCGGGGATTTCTAAATAAAACCTAAACCTAAAAAGGAGGAAGGGTATCATGAAAATTCCTAAATTTCTATTAAGCATTTTGCTGATAGCCTGCTTGGTTATGGCAATTGGCCTGCCTGCTTATGCAGCCAAAGTAATCAAGATTGGCGTTATCGGGCCCATGAAGTTTATGCAGGGCAAGGGGCACTGGAATGGGGCAACAATGGCCGCTGAGGAGATCAATGCCAAAGGAGGTCTCTGGGTTGGCAAGAAAAAGATGAAAATCGAGCTCGTCAAGGCGGACTCTAACGAGTTTTTAAGCATGACGGATGCTACCAATGCTATGGAGCTGCTCCTCACCCGCCACAAGGTAGACTTTATTGTGGGCGGTTTCAGGACCGAGGCTGTCCTGGCAATGCAAGATATGGCCATGGACTACAAGAAGATCTTTATCGGGGTTGGGGCTGCCAGTGATGAGATCTGCACGCGGGTGGCCAAGGACTACGACACCTACAAATATTGGTTCCGGGGCTCCCCTTTCAGTTCCACATACCTTGGCAAAACGAGCTTCATCCATTTGGGCACCGTGGCAGCCATATTGAAAATGTATTTACACATACCCAAGATAAAGGTCGCTGTCGTCGCTGAAAAGGCCATGTGGACTGAGGGCATGATCAAAGCGTGTGAAGTGTATCTCCCAAGAATGGGCATGGATGTAGTCGGCATCTGGAGGCCTTCAGCAGTTGCCACGGATGTAACCGCCGAACTTGCTGCTATCCAGCGTTCCGGGGCCCACATTGTGTTCACCATCTTCTCCTCTTCCGTGGGGATTACGTTCGCCAGGCAGGCCGGGGAGCTCAAGATACCGGCCGCTATGGTTGGGATCAACGTGGAGGCCCAGAAGGATGGCTTTTATGAGGCCACCGAAAAAATGGGTAATTATGTAATGACCTTGAATACCTACGCCCGGGGAGTTGAATACAACGAATTAACGCCGCGCTTTGTTAACACCTACATTAAGAGATTTGGTGAGACCCCGACTTATACTGCGGATACCTATACCGCTATAATCTACAGCCTCGCCCCGGTCATCGAAGAGGCTGAGACGCTCGATGCGGATAAGATCGTGGCCATACTGGAAAACCGCGAGTACGCGGTGCCCTCCGGCAAGCATAAATACATGAAAGACGCTCAAGGCCGTCATCTTCATGATCTTACCTGGGGTCCGGGTTATTTGACCAGCCTGGGCGTCCAGTGGCAGGATGGTAAACTAGTAGGCGTCTGGCCTAATCGCTGGAAGGCCGCCAAAGGCGCACCCGAGATCACCTATAAAGGCATTGTTCCCTATAAGATAGCACCATGGATCATCGAAAAGTATAAGAAATAACGTATCCTTTGAACGGCCCTCGCCCCTCCTTGCCGAGTAAGGAGGGGCGAGAAGTCTTAACCTCGTAAATCTATATGATATTGGACATAATTATAAGCGGTCTGATTAGTGGGAGCGTTTATGCCCTTCTGGCCATCGGTTTTTCCCTGATCTACGGTGCGGCCCGCATCGTCAACCTTGCCCATACCGCCTTTTACATGGTGGCCTCCTATTGCATCTATTATGCCACCCATAAAATGGGCATTCATCCTGTTCTGGCCATGCTGGCGGCCATCATCCTGGTCACCTTGATCGGACTGGTCTGCTATCAATTGTTCATCAACCCAATCCGCGAGCACGAGGCTGCGGTCCTGATCGCCACCATAGCCATAGCCATGGCCATGCAGGAGGTCATGCTTCTTATTTTCACCGGAGACTTCCTGAGCGTGCCGGCCCTGGTTAAGGGATACCTGAAGATCTTCGGGGTAAAGATCGCCTATCAACAACTGCTGACCATTGGAGCTGCCCTTTTGATCCTGGCCGGGGTTTGGGCAGTATTGATGAAGACCAGGCTGGGGTTGGCTATCCGGTCCACGGCCCAAGATAGGGAAGTGGCCAATCTTATGGGCATGAATGAGAGCAGGGTGGCCATGATTACCATGGGTATTTCTGTAGGCCTGGCCGCCTTTGCCGGTGCGGTGGTGGTTCCCCTTACCATTGTTAATCCTCATATGTGGATGCACCCTCTGATCATAATGTTGGCTGTTGTGGTCCTGGGAGGGCTGGGCAGCCTCAAGGGAAGCTTTGCCGGGGCCTATATACTGGGGTTTACCGAGGCATTGGTGGTCTTTTTAATACCTTTTGGAGCTTTTCTAAAGGGTTCCGTGGCGCTGTCTGTCATGATCCTGGTGCTTTTGATCCGACCAGAAGGCCTGTTTGGCATTGCCTTCGAAGAAGAGAGGTAGAATGGGAATCCTGGGTGTTTATCTCCGAAAACTCTACACCTTGTTCAGGGGAGAAGTGCTGGTATTGCCCAGCCGGATTGTTGTTTTCCTTTTCTTTGTGGTTCTGCTCTTTCTGCCCGTTGTTACTCAGGATCCTTACCTGCTTCGCATCCTTATACTGACCAGCATCTTCGCCATCCTCGCAGCCAGTTGGGATCTCCTGTCCGGCTATACGGGCCAGATGAATTTCGGGCATGCCCTTTTCTTTGGCGTGGGGGCTTACTCTTCCGCCCTCTTGAATCTGTACGTTCACATACCGCCCTATGGCAGTATACCCTTAGGAGGATTGGCCGCGGTTCTGGCCGGGCTTATTATCGGCATTCCCTGTCTCAGGCTGAGAGGGACGTATCTGGCCTTGACCACATTGGCCTTCCCCATCATCCTGATGGGTATTGTCTTTGCGATCCCTGGAATAACAGGGGGTGAGTTGGGAGTCTCCGGACTTAGCCGTCTTTCCAGTTCCCGCCTCTATGACTACTATATTACCGTTGTTCTTATGCTCGGCCTGTGCACCATCATGTGGAAGATCACGGATTCCAAGACCGGTATTATTTTCCATGCCATCAGGGAAGATGAGCTGGCCGTTCGGACTGCAGGCATCAACACTACCCGGTATAAGCTTCTGGCCTTCAGTCTTAGCGGTTTTTTTGCCGGGATATCCGGAGGCCTCTACGCACATTTTATGAGGATCGCTGGTCCATCTACACTTGAAGTCTCACTGTCTTTTACGGTTGTAATCTGGGCCGTATTCGGCGGGATAGTCACTATATATGGGCCTATCGGCGCGGTCTTTATTCTCTTTCCCTTGCTGGAGTTCTTGCGCTTTTGGCCCGAGTTTCGCATGTTAATGTTCGCGGTTATCATATTGTTGATACTTCTTTACATGCCGGACGGTTTTTTCCCGTGGGTTCGCGACAAGATCGAGAAGGAGTGCCCCAGGTGTAAGGTCAGAAACGTGGCCACTCGTAAGACTTGCCGCATTTGTACAGCACCACTTGATTAGAATTGCTACTTTTTTATCAGGAGAGAATAAATGGATGCAAAGGCATTATATATGGAAAAACCCTGGTTGAAATTTTATCCTGAAGGGGTTTTATCGGAGGTAAAACTCACCGAACAGAGCATACCGGAGGTCTTTGACGAGGTTACTGAGAAGTACAAAAATAATACTGCCTTGATCTTCTATGGCAAGAAGATCAGCTATCACTTACTTCGTGAACTGGTAGACCGATTCGCCACGGCCCTGGCAGATCTGGGTGTTGCCAAGGGTGACACAGTGGCCTTATTCCTTTTAAATTGTCCCCAGTATGTGATCGCTTATTTTGCCGCACTCAAGGTCGGGGCCAAGGTCACCCCTATCAGTCCTGTTTATACGAGCAAAGAAGTCAAGCATCAGCTTGAGGACAGTGGCGCCGAGACGATTATCTGCCAGGACATTCTGTATGATAATGTGGAGAAGACCGGTATTGATCTCAAGAATGTGATCCTGACCAATATTGCCGAATACCTCCCCATGCTCAAAAAGCTGGTGGGAAAGAGTGCCCTTGGAAAGGTCTATAGTGAAATGCACGTACCGACACCCACCTTCATGGAAGAGGCAGGGCTGCTTCAATTCCAGGATCTCATCAAAAAGTATCATCCCCAACCTCCTCAGATCGAGATTGAGACTAAGAAAGACATTGCCATCCTTCCCTATACCGGAGGGACGACCGGACTCCCCAAGGCAGCTATTCTTACTCACTATAATATGTCTGCCTTACGGGAACAGGCTATTGCCTTCTGGCCCCTTTTTGAGGAGGGTCGAGAGATCGTCATTGCCTTCCTGCCCTTTTTTCATATCTATGGGCAGGTTGTGGTGATGCTTAATAGTCTGGTCCAGGGTTTCACCATGGTCCTGTTCACCACACCGGATATTGATGACATCCTCTCGGCCATGGAACGCTATAAGGCCTCTGCCTTTTACGGAGTCCCCACCCTGTTTGAATACCTCAAGGAGTATGATAAAACAGAACGCGTGAACTGGAAGGGACTCAAGATGATCGCTTGCGGGGCTGACACACTCCACAAATCCACTATTGACGAATGGGAAAGACGAACAGGGGCCAAAATATTGGAAGGTTATGGTCTGACCGAGACTACTTCTCTCAGTCATGGAAACCCCTTTAATAGACCAAAGGCCGGCTCCTTCGGTGTTCCCATTCCGAATGTTAAGGCAGCAATTGTCCATCATGAAAGCACAGAATTTCTTCCTCCTGGAGAGGTGGGTGAGTTGATTTTGAGTGGCCCCAACATTATGCAGGGCTATTGGAAAAGACCGGAGGAAACTCAGGAGTCCATCATTGAAATTGATGGGGAAAAGTGGCTGCGCACCGGAGATTTGGTCAGTATGGATGAAGAGGGCTATTTCCACTTCTCTGACCGAAAACGGGACCTGATTAAATACAAAGGCTATTCGGTCTTTGCCAGGCATGTAGAGGAAGTCCTCTTTAAACATCCTCAAATCAAGGCCGCTGGGGTGGTTGGAGTTCCGGATCCCAAGGTGGGCCAGTTGATAAAGGCCTATGTGGTTCTTCAGAGTGAGGCCAGGGGCAAGATCTCAGAGGAAGATATTATCGAATATTGTCGGGAAAATATGGCTCATTACAAGGTTCCTAATATAATTGAATTTAGAGGAGAGCTTCCCAAGACGGACGTGGGAAAGGTCTCTCGCAGGGAATTGAGGGAAGAGATGGAGGAAAGCTGATATGGGCCAACAATTTTTGGAAATTGATGGGCTCATAAAGAACTTCGGAGGACTTCGAGCGATAGATAACGTGAGTTTTTCTATGCACCGGGACCAGATTCTGGGTTTGATAGGGCCTAATGGTGCCGGTAAGACCACCCTGGTACGGCTTATAACCGGCATTTTAAGGCCTGATTCGGGGAGCATTCGTTTTAAGGGCAAGAACATTATTGGGCTTAAGACCTGGGATGTCATAAACCTGGGCATAGCTTGCACCTTCCAGAATATGAGGCCCTTTCGCCGTCTCCCCATTATTGCCAATGTCATGGTATCCTGTATGTGTCCACGGGCCATGAAAAGGGGTGAATGGGTCAAGAGAGTCGAGGCCAAGGCCCTGGATGCCCTGGAATTTGCGGGCATCTCAGATATGTCCCTGGAAAAGGCCTCCACCCTTTCCCAGGGAGATCTCAAGCGGCTGGAAGTCGCAAGAGCCGTGGCCACAGAGCCGGAATTGCTTATCCTTGATGAGCCGTTCGGAGGGCTGAGTCCTGCTGAGACTGACCTTATGGCCAAATCTATCAAGAGACTGCATAAAGGCGGCCGTTTCGGTCGATTGCATAGCGAGGGGCCTGCCATGATCATCATAGAGCATAAACTTCAGCAGTTGATGAAGATCGTGGATCGAATTGTAGTGCTCAACTATGGAATAACCATCGCTGACGGCATCCCGGAAGAGGTGGTGAATGATAAAGAGGTTATCGAGTCTTACCTGGGCGAAGGAGGCATTTAACGTTGCTACTTGAAGTTACTGATTTAATGGTTTGCTATGACAGGGCCATGGTCATCAACGGTCTGAATATAAACGTTGAGAGGGGGGAGTTGGTTAGCTTGGTGGGGCCCAATGGGGCAGGCAAATCCACTTTGCTCAGAGCAATTACCGGGTTGGTCGCCTGGGAAAAAGAAATCACAAGGAGGTCAACCGGTGGAGATGTAATCCTTGAGGGTACGGTGACCTTTGAAGGGGAGAGAATAGATCAGATACCTGCGCATGAGATTGTTAAAAGAGGCTTAATTCATTGCCCTGAAAGACGAAGACCATTTCGTGAAATGACGGTTATTGACAATCTGTATGCCGGCGCCTACCTATTAAAAGACAAAAAGGAAGTCCAAACCAACCTCGAGAAAGTCTATCAATTATTCCCAGTGGTAAAAGAGCGATCCACCCAGATTTCCGGAACCCTATCCGGTGGGGAGCAGCAGATGTTGGCCATCGGCAGGGCACTGATGTTTCAGCCCAAACTGCTGTGTATTGATGAGCCTTCCACCGGGCTGGCTCCAATTTTGCGGAGACAGGTATTTGAAAAAATTGGTGAGATCCGAGATCTTGGGATTACCTTACTCCTTGTTGAACAGGAAGTAAGCACAGTATTTAAAATGGCCTCAAGAAATTACGTCCTTTCAGCAGGAAAAATCATCGCCGAGGGGACAGGCGAGCAATTGCTTAAAGACGAGGTCATTCGTAAAACTTACCTGGGACTTTAGCTGGTATCATGTCCTCATCGGTTTCAGATATGTCCCTCCTTGCCTACACAGGAACTTCAACCCATTCTCGAAATCGGACCATTCATTCTACATTGCGAATGAAACTCTCTAAGATATCGGGATATGTAAGGATTGGAATTTCCTGTTTGATTAAGTTAATTTCTCCTTTGATGTTACTGTGCAGAATGCCCAAATTTTCTTGACAAATCAACAAGATAAGAATAGCCTAATCTCATTCTGGACGTTCTCATTATTGAGCATCGAGGCTTTTTCGTATCTGCTCAATAAATCGGGGGAACCCCCTCACCCTAACCCTCTCCCGCCAGGGGAGAGGGGATTAAGTGACTGACATCATTGAGAAAACTCCCTCCCCCTTGATGGGGGAGGGTTGGGGTGGGG
>Ga0233413_10000239_pt1 | contig 27902 bp, 27 predicted proteins | sample Na_anoxic_6_MG_FD_189019 | JGI IMG/M metagenome (GOLD analysis project Ga0233413, IMG submission 189019) | Seawater microbial communities from Saanich Inlet, British Columbia, Canada - Na_anoxic_6_MG | ecosystem: Environmental > Aquatic > Marine > Inlet | place: Canada: British Columbia...
ATTAAGATGGATATGGCGGTTTAATATGTTTATGTCTCGACTCATCCATCTATTAAGATGGATATGGCGGTTTAATATGTTTATGTCTCGACTCATCCATCTATTAAGATGGATATGGCGGTTTAATCTGGTTCATCCATCTATTAAGATGGATATGGCGATTTGTTTTAGAATAATATTTATTGTATATTAACCTAATAATTGTGGTAATCTATCACACCATTCATATTCTATATTATAAATTGAAAATACTCCTACATCTTGTAAAAGTATTGTATCTTTTTCTTTATTAAAAATTGGAAGGATTATAGATGAGAATTTTTCTTTCCAGTCTTTCCGTGTTCCTACTAATATATCTTTAATATAATAATTAATGTCATTTGGTAGTTCTTTTATTATATTATTCATTTTAATAATATATATAATTGTTTTTATGTTATAATCTACGCACTCCTTGGCGAAGGAGGATGTTCGTAGTTTTTTTCGTTGCGGAAGACGAAGTCAACCCTTGAGACCGGCGGCGAGGGCGAGGCGGCGGGCGAGGGCGAGGCGGCGGGCGAGGGCGAGGCGGAGGGAGCGGCGTTCTGGTTGCAGTGCGTGCTGGCGGAGGTATTTGTCCGACCGTTCAACTGCGCACTTCGACGGGGGTATGTACGACGAACAGCGATCGGAAACTTTCCTAACCAAATTAATGAGTAGGACAGCCACCACGAAACCAATAAAGCACTGGGAAATGTAGTGGAACTCCCACCACAAAGTGCTCCAAAGAATGAGTACGATGACACCATCGATGTACGCATTGATGTCTGAATCACACGGCTCAACCGGCTCAAATACTGTCCAAAGCAACCATCTGATGTAGAGAAGCAATACGGCATGGCCGGATGCCATCCCCATTCCAACCGTGGTGTATATGTCGTAAGGACGAGCGGTCCACGTAGCGGGGAAGACGGATGCAAGCAACTTCTTCTGAACAGAAATACCGCCCATAAGCAAGATGACGAGGGCAAGTGCACCGAAACCAATCATAACTGTACGAGTGTTCCTGGCAGAAGTAGAACCGCGATGACGATTTCTTGCAGGCTGTTGTACAGAAGGCGGAATTAGTGCGAGTAGAGACTCTGATATGGCGTATGAGTACAGCGCCGAGAAGAGAAGTGCTCGGATGAAGTAGGTCAACCACGCGTCCAAGCCGTCAGGGCGAATGGCGTCCAAAGTGCAACTATGGACACACATGATGTTGTAGGGCAAGTCGTTGCCCTCGTTGCATGAAGACACGCACGCTGGAATGTAGTGATCCTGCGGTTTGCTCAAGATGGCGTTGTTGCCGTTCGAGATGGTTACCGAGGTGCACATGGCAAAGACACCCAGGAACACCGTAAATGATGCAGAGACCCGCATGGCGAAAATACTCTTAATCACGAGTAATTCTTATAATTTGTCTTGCCATTTTCCATCATCGATTTTATCTTATATTTTTAATATCTAACGTTTCTTTCATTTTGATAGTATCTACTAATTTCACCATAATCGATAATTTAGTTGATTTAGATGAACTCCACATTTTTTTATCTAAATTTGGATGATTTTCAATTCTAAAAAAATCACGTTTATATTCATTAGATTTTCCTTTATTCATTACTTCCGAACAATAATATACATACTTCGGAAGTGTTGTGTTCTTAATTTCTTCTGGAAGTTTTTGTGCGTTTTTTTGCCTTCTTCGTTTATCTTGATTTTTATTTTGCTCTGATTGATTAATAATTCTTAAATTAGAAGTTCTATTATCTAATTTATTTCTATTAATATGATCTACTGTCATTTGTCCTTTTCCATGACCAAAATGATTTGTTAAATATTGATGTAAGTATAATATAGTATTATTATGATGTGTACCAATATATCCATTTTTAAGTAAATACCATGTATGATTAAATAATTTAAGTTTATCTACTATATTACTTGATATAATTGTAAATGTTTCTTTATCACAATATATTAATGAATATTTTTCATTTGTCGTATTATTTTTAACATTATATATTCTATTTTTTTCTAATCTAGCAGATTTTCCTCTTACTCGTTTATGACCTTCTATCTCATTAATAATAGAAAGATTATTATGATTTATGTATTCATTAATATATTTATAATTCATTTATAAATATATTATATATTCTTGTCTTTAAGTGGTTATTCAATCTATTTTTATACTATTAATAAATAATATAATAAAATATTTAATGATTGTATATTTATGATGCTTAATTACTGTATGCAAGTCCCCCCATACCACTCATGATTCTTAATACGTTGTAGTTAGTGGCATAGACACGGATTTTACTGCCCATTGCGGCTTTAGGAGTAAGTTGGAGTTGGAGAGTTGCGTTGTCGATACGAGACATGTTGCAAGTGCCTGATGGTTGGTGTTCTTCGGGTTTGAGACCGAAGGAATATACATTGATACCAGTTGGTGGAACGTTGGTGTGGTGTTGGTATGGTTGTACAAGGTTGAAGTATGAGCCAAGGCGTTCTTGGAAGCGGTCGTGGCCGTTAAGTTGGAGTTTGGCACGGACAACAGGGTTTCTGCCAGCATTTCTTGGGCCAAGACCGGCGTGGTCGGCGAAATCAGCCGCAGTGGTGAGTGCGGCGAAATCGGTTGGTGCCATGCTATTGGTGTTGGAACCTGGGCCAAAGTTTTGTGGGAAGCTGTGGCCTGCACCTCTGAGAGATTTTACCATTGATGTTGAACCAGATGAAACAGCACTACCACCAGCACCATCTAAACCAAGATCACCTAGGTATTTTTGGAAGTCATGATCCATTTCGTTGGAATATACATATGGGAATGCCATAGTATCGCCCTCTACATTAGTAAATACAGCGGCATCAGTTGATGGAAGGCCAGTTGCTGGGTCTACTTTACCAAGGCCACCATCAAGGTCAAAATCATCAGTGTAGTTATTCCATTGGTTGTATCCAAGTTTGCATACATCATCTCTTTGTACAACCCAGATAAGTTCTTTACAAGGATGGTTGAAATTGAGTTTGACTTTTACATTAGTGTTGACAGTGGATTCATCACCAGTGAATTGTAATTGTTCAATTAAGTATTCGTGGGAGACTTGTGCGAAACGACGGCGTTCATCAGTGTCAAGGTAGATATAATCTACATATAAAGATGCGGCTTCAAGGGAAGGAACACAGAATACATCAAGGTTGCTACCACCACTGCATCCGCCAGTAGCACCACCAGTTGATACATAGCATTCTTGTTTAGGACGGAGTTCTACGTTGATTTTGACTTCGTGGTATTGAAGTGCAATAAGTGGAAGTGCGAGACCAGGGTTTCTGCAGAACCAGAATTGAAGTGGTACATATAAAGTTGTAGCATCAGTGCATACTAAACCAGTGCCAGTTAATGAGACAGTGTTGCCAACCATGTTGTCGTATCCTGCTTGGTGACCAGCTTCTTGTGTTAATTCATTCCAGATGTTAAGCCAGTCACCGTATTGTTTATCAATGCGTTGACCGCCAATTTCTACTTCAACCGATTTTACTATGAAAAGACCAACGTAATTTACCCAGCGGAAATAAGCAGAGCTTGTTCCTGCGCTGTCAACAGATGGAAGAGTGACTTGGAGATATACACGATGAATTAAATCACCGTTTCTTGAAATAGTGCAAGTGACTTTTTTGCCGAAGTCAGCAGTTCCGTTGAAAGTTTGTTCGATCGCTTCCATAGAGAAGTTAGTGTGTCTGCGGTAGACTACTTTGAAAAAAGTAATTTGGGGATTACCTGTTAGGTAAATATCTTGTGCGCCATAAGCTACTAATTGCATTAAACCTCCACCCATATTTTATAATATAGCAATAGAAAATAAATTTGAGAATTTAATTTAATTATTGATTTAATTATTGATTTAATTATTGATTAATCAGTATTATATCTATTTAATCATTATTATATCTATTTAATCAGTATATACTAACGACGTCTATTTAATTTATGCGTTTAATTATTATATTGTAATGATTATAGTTTGTTTATATGCTTAAAGATTTTATAATATGTTTTAAACATATTATGTCATTATTTAAAATAAAGAGTAACAAACATGTTATATCTGATGAACGAATAACATTAGACGCAAAACATTTAAATATTACCAAAAATTTTAAAACAAATAAAAATAATTTAAAAACAATTAAAAAAGATTTAGAGAAATATAAAGAAAAATATGTTATTTTAAAAAAATCATTACGAAAATTAAATATGGATGAACTGACAGAATATTATAAACTAAATGATAATATTACTAACTTGACACATGATATTAAAAAAATAAATAAAAATAAAGATGAACACGATTATTTTCTTAATACAGCAGATGTGTTATATAAGTATTACAATATAGATGGTTTGTCAAAAACAGATAATACAGAATATGTTAAAACATCAAATAATACAACAATTGTTGATTTTTTTAGTCCCAAACCAGTTGAAAATGAAGTTAAACAAAAACCATCAACAGATATAAATAATAAAGCAACATTATTAAATGAATATCTAAAAACAGTTGATAAAAATTCTTATAGACATCAATCTTTATATTTAAAAAAAAATGATAGATGTTTAAAATGTAATGTAGAAAAATATTTATATCAAAATGAAGGAACAATGATATGTCCTAATTGTGGAGAGATTGATTATGTTGTTATTGATAGTGATAAACCTAATTATAAAGATCCTCCACCAGAAGTTTCTTATTTTGCTTATAAAAGAATTAATCACTTTAATGAATGGTTGGCACAGTTTCAGGCAAAGGAATCGACCGAAATTCCACAAATGGTTTTTGATAAAATATTAATGGAAATTAAAAAAGAAAGAATTGAAAATATGGCAATTTTAACTAATAAAAAAATTAGAGAATATCTGAAAAAATTAAAATTAAATAAATATTATGAACATGTCCCACATATTATTAATAGATTAAATGGATTGCCACCTCCTATTATGAGTAGAGAAGTTGAAGAAAAATTACGAGTTATGTTTAAAGAAATTCAAGCACCATTCTTAGAAGTTAGACCTAAAAACCGTAAAAATTTCTTATCATATTCATATGTTCTACATAAATTTGTTGAATTATTAGAATTAAATGAATATAAAGCATGCTTTCCTTTATTAAAAAGTAGAGCAAAATTACATGAACAAGATTTAATATGGAGAGATATATGTAAAAAGTTAAAATGGCAGTACATTAAAAGTATTTAACTTTTGATATAGTCTATTTTAATAGTGGTTCATTAAAAGTATTTAACTTTTGATATAGTCTATTTTAATAGTGGTTCATTAAAAGTATTTAACTTTTGATATAGTCTATTTTAATAGTGGTTCATTATATATGAGTGTATTAAACAATTTTACTATATTTAGTGTTTTTAAAAAAAATAATATGTTATATATTATTTTTTCTATAAATAATTATGTATTAAAACAAGAAGATTTAATTGTTAATATTGATAATAAACCACTTCAATTTAATAGTAAAATTGTAAAAGATAATAACGAACCAATATTAATATTAATGTATGATATAAACTTTAAACATAGTAATAATTTTGTTAATATTATTTATAATGTTGATATAACAAATACTAATATAACAAATACTAATATAATATTTAATACAATATTAGAAAATAAAAATTATATAATTCCATTTGATACAGTGGAATATACTACAACTAATAATGATTTGGTAATTACAACATTATTTAAAGATGATTATAATTTATTTAATTTATTTTATACTTATTATAAAAAACAAGGTGTTAGTCATTTTTATATGTATTATAATGGTCTTATTAATGAAGATATAACGAATATTTTTAATAAACCAGATATTACATTAATAGAATGGAATTTTAGATATTGGAATAAGGGTTGTAAATATGATCATCACGCACAATCAGGTCAATTACATGATGCTTTATATAAATATGGAAAATATAGACATAAATATATGATTTTTTGCGATTTAGATGAATATTTATATGTTCCTAATAAAACTTTAAAATTATTTATTAATGAAAAAAATGCAGATTATTATCAATTTCATAATAGGTGGAGTAAAACAGTTGATAATAAAATTCCTAAAAATATTCCATTTGAATTTATACATAGTCCTCATAAATCAATTCAAAACAGTAGAACCAAATGTATATATAAAACAAATAATATTATTACACTTAATATTCATTATGCAAGTAAATTTATTAAAAAAAATATAGAGACAGTATATGATTTAAATATGTATCATTTTTATAAATGGTCCTCTAAACAAAGAGATTTTAACACTAATGGATGGTTACTAAAAGTATTTAACTTTTAATAAAGTATATTTATAAAAATTGATTAATATAATTTATACATATAAATATTACTATGAATACCTATATTGTAAAACTACAATCATTAATTAGAGGTTATAATTATAGAAAAAATAATTTACCAAATTCAATTAAATCAACAACAACAACAACAGCAGATAATACTGGAAATTTAACAATGTGTGTATATGCTATTACTAATTATATTATTTATATAGATAAATAACTTTTGTTATTCTAATATTAAATTATTATATTAGAATATATTATAAATTATGAAGAAAATGGAGATATATGATTTAGTATTAAACTTAATTATATTAGGGTTTCTAATTGCTATTATTGTTTTACTAATTAAATGTCAAAAATTAAATCGTGAAAAATTTTCACTTTCACCTGCTCCTGTTGTATTTGAAAAAGGTGAACAATGGAAGAATGAAAGATTTTTCCGAAAATCTGAATTTGTTTTACCTGATACTGACAAACATCGTTTAGTAGCAACTTCGCCTGTACATGCTCATCTCGAAGCATTAAATAATAAATCATAATGATGCTTCTATAATTTCATATCTATCATCCTCATCTTTCCACATTTTATATATAAATTGATATTTATATGTTTCTTCTTTATCTTCATATTTAATTTCAATTGTATATTTAATACCTGCAACTGTCTGTTTTGTAGCATATACAATTGTGAAATTATCTCTTATATCATGCTTTATAGATAAATATTCACTAATAATTTTTTTTAAAATTTCATCTTCTATATTAAGTGGTGTTTCTGTACCAAGAATATAAGTATCTTCTTTTTTATCTTTTTTACAACATTTGTAATAATATAAACCAAAAATAACAGCACCTGCTCCAAAATAAAGTCCTCTATTTAATATATCATACATTATACTATGTTATTACATTATATTCTGTATTTATTTGCGAGTTAGGAAATTTATGTAAATATTTATTTATTGCTTGTTTTCTTCTTTCAATAGGTGTTCCTTTTAATCCTTTTTTTGTATTTTTAACACTTCTTTCAATAGATAATGATTCCGATTTTGTTAAATTTGAAATATAAAGATGATATTTCCAAATACCATTCCCCTTGAATGCTGTTGTATATTTAGCACCACCTGCTAATTCTCTATTGTGTTGTCTTATTCTTCTTTCTAAATTATTTGTTATTCCTAAATATGTTTTTGTGTTTTCTGTGTTTTCTAATAAATAAAGATTATATGAATTCATTATTATATATTAATAGGTAATTTATTAGGAAGTTTGTTTAATACTTTTTGCTTTTGTTCAGGTGTATTAAATGCTAATTCATATGTATTTCCATTAGCAATTATATTTACTCTATGTGGTCTTTTTGTAAGTCTATTAGGAATATTTGTGTAGCTTGTTATTTTTTTTCTTTTTTCATCAAAATCTACTAAATAGTGTGATGTATTATTTGTAGTAATTTCAAATGTAAATCCTTTCCAATCATTTATACACCCTCTTTTTTTTTTATTTGTATTATATACATCTGTACAATGAGTGAATTTAGAGTTATATTCGTCTCTTGTTTTTTTATGACATAAACAACCTATAACATCATATCCTTTATTAATAGCATCTTGAATATCTCCTGGTTCTTCAAAATCAAAACTAATATATTTTGATTTTTTATCATTTTTTGTATCTAAATCTTGAATATCTATCTTTAAATCAACTGTTCTATATATTTTTTTATTGTTATTGTTATTATTGTTATTATTGTTATTATTGTTATTATTGTTATTATTGTTATTATTTGGATATAATCTATGAATATTTTCTAATGGGTCATGATCAGGCTCAGGATATAATATTTTTTTTAATTGTATTTGATTTATATCATAATTCCAAGTTGTTTTATTTAATTGTGTATTAACAGAATAAAATTTTGATTTTTGTCCATTATTATTTTTTTTGTCCATTCCTAAATATGTTTCTGTTATAAATCCACTATGTGTAAATAAAAATATAGGTCTTTTTATGTACTTAACTTTATCTCTTAAACTCTCTAAATCTGGTCCAGTATAATCATTTATATTTGTACACTCTTCCCAGCCATATATAGTAATACCAGATGTTAAGTATTTTTTATATTTCGGACCTGGAAATAATGGTTTTATATAATTTGTAACATATTTTTCATAAGATGGTTTATATTTTTTTTCCTTAGATTTAGCAATAATCCATAATGGTTTATTATCATTATTATATATACCTACTGCACGTGGTTTCTCAATAATATCTGGTGTTAAAACTATTTTTATATCGGCTATATCGTGTAATGCTATACATGCTGTTTGAATACATCTTCGTAATGGAGAACAATATATTACTCCACTTTGTATTTGTGTTTTTAAATCTTTGTCTCCTAATATAAATTCATTTAATTTCATTGCTTGAAAAAATCCATATTTATTTAAAGGAGTATCTGGTTGATATTTGTGTTGTAATTTACCTATCTGACCATATAGTCCTTTTTTTTTTAATAAATTAGCACATGAGTGTCCATGTCTAATTGTATATATATATTGTTTATCTGTATATTGTAGTTGTTGTTTGAATATTTCCGATGGAACATAATCTACGCAATTTAAATTAAGAGTAGTAATAGATACAGTATTTGTATTATTTGGATTATTTCCGAGAAAAATATCATACTTTTCTAATTCTTCTTTTAATTCAATAAGCATTTTAATTAATAATTGTTTATTATTATTATCAATCTCTTTAATATTTTCATTTTTCCAGAAAAAATGTGTTTGATATCTGTTTCCGCGCCCATAATCATCTATACAATCATATATATATACTCGTTTGTATTCTATACGATTTACAGTATATATTTTTTCGTGGGGCATTACTTTTCTATCACTCATATTCTTGATAATAGTCTTGATTTCGTTTTTGTTTAGTAATTTAATATAATCGCCATTGTCAGTTTTTTTAAAACCTGTATTATCAGTGGGTTCATAAAACTCCAATTTATATCGTCTATCAGCTATTATTTTTTTCCAATAAAATTTACTTATATCCTTTCTATAAATACTACAAGAAAATATCCAAAATATGCTTGTTAATCTTTTACAAACTTCATCATATATATTTAATTTATTAAATGAAGTATTATTTGTTAAATTATATGTAAATATATATATTACTTGGTCAGGCCTATTATTTCTTGTTGGAACACAACTACCTATATCTGCTAAATATATAGTAAAATTATTAGGTCCTGTTCGAATACATATTATATTTTCCATTTTAAGGTCTGTATAATAATACCCCCTTTCTGCTAATTTTTGCAATGAATTTAAGATTATACAAATAATCTTCTTTTTTATGCTATATAAAAGTTTTAAATTGGTGATGATTTCATCGAGTTCCACTATGAAGTCAAATAATGTTATTCCACATGGCATATATATTTTATTGTCGTGGTCGGTATGTCGTTTATAAGGAATTAGATATGGTATATTTTCTGGAAAAGTGGATGATAATTGTAAATTTCCATTTACATTAGTATGTGTAATTTCTTTTTCAACAACACGATTACTATATTTACTAACAATACCAAACGTTCCTCTTCCTAAAATTTCTTTGACAGGAAACTTTTGTGAATAATTATTCCTAAATATATCTGTCCTTCTAAACTCATCTAAATCTATTTCTGGTATATGTTGTCTGAGATTTACTACATATGTGCGTGATAGTTCTATTGTATTCTCTTCATCTATTTTTTTCATTCCTTCTAATAATTCTTCTTTGTAAAATGAAAATGGTTGAAATAATCCAATACTTTTAAAATATTCCATATCTCCATCTCCACCTTTCATATTTTTAGTAGTTTTATTCATTTTGTATTTAAGACTATTTATTAACTGTGCTTTATTTTTATTATCACCCCCCCTTGTTTTAGTAGATATATCATACTTTCTACATAATTTCTTTAAAGTTGGAACTGAATATTTTTTTAATTCTGTTGTTGAATATTTATTCATATATTATATATCAATAAATATAATTATTAAAAATTTTATATCAAAAATTATTTTTAATATTAAGATTTAACATTTTCTTCATTAATCCATTCTTCATCAAACATTCCATTCTTTAAACAAGTCTCATAATTCCACCACCTGTCGTGTTTTAGAATTTTAGCAAGTGGTCCTTTTTTAAGTTTTGTATGTTCTACATAAATATCTTTAATATGTTCCATCATATCTTCAAGATTATTAAATTCATCTTCCATTTCATTCATTTTTCCCTGAGACCATGAACTCAATTGATGAATAAGCATTGATGCATTTTTACACATATATCTTTTTGCACCAACTACACTAATAATTGTAGCAGCACTGGCAGATGCACCCTCAATAATTGTATGAATAGGAATTTCAGAGTTTTTAATAACATCAATGGCAGTAAATGCTGCAAATACACTTCCTCCATAACTATTAATATGTAGATAAATCGGTTTAGGTGTAATTACAAGTCCTCTGTGTTTAAGTTTTGTATCTTTGTATCTATTTGTAATTTTCATAATTAAATCATTAAGTTTATAAATTGTATCTTTACTAACATTAGCATAAAAATAAATGTGATTATCAACAGCATATACTTTACTTGATGTTGCATATGATGATATTGTTTCATTTTTCTTTTTTATCTTTTTCATTTTAGATGAAATATTTTCGAGGTCTTCTTCAATATCCTCATCATATTCTTCACATTCATAGATGTCTCTATTACGTTTTGATGTCCATTTAATATCCATTATAATATAATAAGTATATATATCTTTATATATTATTGTATTCCAATAACACCACATGCTACTCTTTTTCCAGAATGACCTGTTGTTAAACTATCACTATGTCCTCCTCTACCTAAATCATCTATATCTTCATGTATAACTAAACTTCTACCTATAACACTATATTTACCACTTAATTTTATTATATCATCTGTTATATTTACTTTGGCAATTTTATTATTATTAGAATATATATTACCTAAATCTCCAACATGTCTATTTTTATCTTTTGGACCACCATGATCGCAATTAAATGGATTATAATGCTCGCATAATGAATCACATCCTTTACTTAAATCACCTGTTTTATGTATATGAAATCCATGAAATCCTTCTTTTAATCCTTTTATTTCACCTGTTATTTTAACTTTATTATTTTTTAATTTTTTAAAATAAATAATACCATTTATATTATTTCTTTTATTTACCCAAAAATTTGTTAATACACAACAAGCATTAGTTATTGATGTCATATATATAAATATATATATTTATTATTGTATAGAACAACAATCAAAACAAGTTTTTTTATTTAATTTTATAAATTTAATTGGTTCATTTTTATTTTTTTCTATATATTTTCCTCCAATTGTATAAAATAAATCATTTATATTAGTTCCATCTTGTGAAGAAACTTCAAAATAATTTATCATATTATCTTTACAAAAATTTTCTGCTTCTTGAATTGATGTTGTTCTATAATAACTACAATCTAATTTAGTTCCAACTATATATATAAGTACATTATTTGGTGTTTTATGTTTAACATCATTTACTAATTCTTGTAATGCTTCAAAAGAAGACCTTTCTGTAATATCATAACAAATACATACTATATTTATATTACTGTAATAAGATTGAGTGATTGACCTATATTTCTCTTGACCTGCTGTGTCCCAAATATTAAATTTTATAGTTTTATTTCTAATATTTAATAATTTTGATGTAAAATCAACACCGATTGTTGTTAAATAACTTTGTTCAAAAACATTATATCTAAATCTTGATATAATGTTTGTTTTCCCCACTCCACTATTACCTATAAATACAATGCGACATATTACATGATTGTTATTTAGGAGTGACCGATTTTGATTATACATATAATCATTAAAAGATAAAAATAATTAGTATTTTTTAAGTATATATTATTACTTATTTTGTAAGATATGTTTATTTGATAATACCTACAATTGGTGGTGTTGTAACATCATCGCTTAAATAACCCTTAATTAACATATATACAACAACTGCTAATACTGTTAATACAAGTGCGAATATGAAGTGTGCTAAACTGGCATCACTGCGAACTTTAACGAAGTTCTTAATAATATTGCGAACTAAATCTACCCATGCCATTGCTGCGGCAAGTGTAAAACCAAGAAGAATGTATGTTAATGACATAGTCCATGTGTTTTTAACTAAACCGTTCCATCCTCCTTCTGATGACATCGTCTCTACTACACGTGTTGGTTGTTGATGTTGTTGAAAATCATTCATTTATATTATTATATAAGATTTTATTTTTATTTATATGTTTTTGTTTATAAGATTTTATTTATATATTGAATTATATAAAATTAATTCTATTTATTTTCAACTCTTTCACGATTAATCTTTTCAGCATAACGAACAAGATTATTTTTACGAATCATCTCTTCTAATTCATCTCTATTAACAGTTGATTTAAAAGAGATGCTATTTTTAGTAAGTGATAATTTCATATCTGCTATTGTTGCTTTAATTTTCCGTGTATCAGATAATGTAGCTGATTTTACAATTTTTATTGATTTCTTTGATTTCTTTGATTTTTCAGGAGATTTCTTTGATTTTTCAGAAGATTTCACTGTTTCTTTCTTCTCATTACTTTTATCTGTTTTACTTGAAAATATTGAACTTAAAATATCAGATGGCGTCGTTGAAGAACTTCTATCTTCTTGACGTTGATTAATTATTTTATCAATTTCATCAGCATATCTTAGTAATGCTTCTTTTATACGAATTAATTGTGCTGTTGATAAACTATCAAAATTTGTTGTCATTTTAATAACGACGTCGTTAAACTAATATATTATAAGAAACATCTTATTAAAATCAATTTTTTCATTTTATAAAAGATTTAGAATGATTTATAATATTTCCAATTAAAGTTCGTAATTCACTTTTTTGCATTGATTTATATATTTTTTTAAGTTTGTTTATATAATCATGTAAATCATCTTTGTTTCTTTTTGCTAAAGAGGCATTAGAATATGTTTTTGTTAATAATTTCTCTATAATTTTCATAGTTTCCTTTATTTCTTCTTTTGTATATTTTGATTTACCTCCTATTTGTAGATTGGTCCTAATAGTTTGGATGTCGTTTGTTAATTTGGTGTGTTTGGAAGGATTACTAATAGATGATGCATTTAATATTACGGGTGCATTCCAACTACTAACTATATTATTAATTTTTTTAGATACACTATTTGATAAAAAATTTCCATTTGAAGGATATGAAAAGAACGGCCATGAATTCATTGAAATTGGTCCTCTTCCAAATACTTTATAATTAGATGTTCCTAATAAATTCTCTTCGTATCCCTTTTGTTTCCTATATTCTTCTTTAACTAACAATAGTGATATTGTTTTACTAAGCATTGGAAATAATATTGGATGCCAATTTCTATGCCAATCTTTTTCGTCAAATGCCACGAGATTTGTTATTATTAATCTCTGGAATACAAGTAATATAATGTATATTTGAGGATAACAAATTCCAACAAATACATTTGTTCCTGCTAATACAATATATATAATCATTAATAATATTGATACAAATGTTAATAATAATCTTGTTGCCATTTTTTTAGATGTGTCAGTAATATCTGGTAAATCAGTAAATTGATTGATTATATCATCACAAGCATTTGTTTTGTTCCCCTTATTTGCTTGTTTTGAACTATTACCTTTCAATAATGAACCTATAAAAAAAACAATAGAAACTCCTGCCATAATAGCAAAATTTTTAAGATTTGTTAAAATTGGATTACCAGAATTACTTTCTGTTATACTTCCACCTTTTGGAGAACTATTTGTATTATCCCATTGTAATCCTGTCCCTTCTTTTAAATCTAATTTTAGTCCTGCACTATTCTCAGTTGCATGTTTAGCGACATAAAACATATACGCTGTATATAAACCTATTAATGTTAATTGAACTCCTGTAATATAAACTGATATATTGTTGGTATTATTATTCAATAATGCAGAAAGAAGAAAAAGTACAAGTGGCACTAAAACACCTCCTAATGCTGCTCCCCTATATCCATGTAACAATCTTCCACCAACATCTGTTTCTTCATTTCCTGTTTCAATTGCATCAATATAAAGGATTGATGTTGTAATGTATTTAATTGTAAAAAAATACATAAGAAATGACAATGATATATAAAGCACTTTTTCCACCTTTCCTTCATTCCAACCTTTTTCTGCACCAGTTGAACCAATTAATAACAATTTAAATAATGATGGTGTATTATTATGACTAGCTGCTTCCCACAATTTTAATATAATCATTTTTAATACCAATGATGAAACAATAATGATAGAGACTATGTATATAATAAATGCCGGAGATGTTCTGTCATGCCATCCATTTAAATTCCATATACCAGACATTGTAAGCATTGCCATATTAAATCCTCCATATGATGAATCATATTTATATACATTTTGACTAGCAATCTTACATAATAGATGTCTAATTTGATTTTTTAAATTATCAAGGTGTGCTTTGGTAGTAAAGTTGTTTAATACATTATTAACACCAGTCATTCCTGTATTTGGGTCTTCGTTGGAATCTGTTGATGAAGTATTTTTCATTATATTCCATAATGAATCACATGATTTTTCTGAACACATATTATGAATATCTATATTTTCTGGAATACAAGTTCCAGATGTTTTACATACATTAGTTAAGTTGTTTTGGTCAGTTGAGTCAGTGGTCATATGGGTCAATCTATCATTTATTTTTTGTTCATCAGATGTTGTAATACCTTCTCTATCAGCACCAATATCTCTTTGTAATGGAACAGGTCCGAATATTGGCGTTGTTTCCCCATCTAATGTTAAATTATATTCAGGATGTATTGTAGTTGAATTAAACACCCACCTCAACATAAAAAATACAATCAATAGACATAGTGTTGTATACCCGAAAGCATAACCCTTTTCAAAACTCACCATAATATATATATTACTATAAAACAATATTATATTTTTTAATTAAGATAATCTTAATTAAAAAAATTTATAAATACAGAGTATCAAATTATAACATCTCTTCTTCAAGACCAAATTCAGCCTCTATTTCTCCACTATCTATACCTTCTTCATCCGCTTCAATTTCCATATCAATATGTTCTTCATGTAATATATCATCTTTCATATCTTCAATATCATTTGGTGTTGTTTCTTCTCCTTCACTATCTAATTTATCTTTTATCATATTTTCAATCTTGCCTACTTTATCTTTCATATTAACCTCTTTCTCGGCATCAATAGCATCTTTATCTTCTATATATGTATGAGGATTATTTGTTAGTACTTTATCTAATGGAGATTGTTTAGATAATTTAGCACTATCAATTGAAGATTGAATAGAAGATATTGTTTCTTCATCTACATTTACTATATTTCCATAATTTTCAAATTTATCAAATATTTTTAATATAAATAATGTTAATGTTCTTACTTCTTCCTCATTTTTCATCTCTTTAAAGAAATTATTTAAATTATTATATAATATACTCATTAAATAATTAGATGCATCAACACTTGTATATTGAGAATGTTTAACTACTTTACTATAATCACAATTATAAATATGATTAATATAATCAATATTATTAATCTCTTTCATTGTTTCTTTAAATTTAATTTTTGAAAATATGTGTGTATTTTTTGTTGTAAATTGAGTAAAATCTTTATATTCATTGCTTATTTTATCTTGTATCTCTTTTTTTACTTTATCATCATCGTCCTCGATATCTAAGAATAATGTATTATCTAACATTTTATTTGATATTAATGAAATATATTTCTTAAAATATTGATTAATTAAGACTTTTAATACTTCAACTCTATTATTATATAATTTATGTTTTGTTATTATTTTATCTTTATCACTGCTTACACTTTCAACATTATATATTAATGTATATAATCCAATATCTTTAAAATAATCTTCTGTTAATTTTTCTTTGTCTGGGCTAAATTTAGACATATTTTTATGAAAATCTTTTAATGCCGATTCTAATGTTGTTGCTTTTTTTCTTATTTTATTACTATTATTATTACTATTATTATTGTATATTACATTATGTTTAACAATTTCATCTAATAATTTTTCATAATCGGGTTCGGTATATTTACCAGCTTTTAAATCTTTAACTGTTTTATTACATTTTATACATGTATTATTAATATTATTATGTTTTTCTCCTTTTGTATCACCTTCACTACAATATGATAAAAATGTATCTAATATAATATCTTCTGTCATATATTCATCTCTTATGAAAATGAATGGGTCTTTTATATTATATTCAATGCCTACACTACTGTAATATCTTGAATATACTCCCGATTTCTTTATAGAATTAGTATAATTGTATATCTTCTTTGCTTCATCCATTAATTTTATTATATTTGGTTGCGTTTTAATCATATCTTCGTGATAATTATGGTGTATTCCTACCTTATCAGCACAACAAGAAGACTCAATGGTTGGTTCTAATTTTATAGAATGATGTACATATCTATTTACAATATCAACTATATTTTCTGATATATTCTTTTCATATGTAAGGAATTTGTTTATTAATTCCTTTGTTTCTTTACCAGTAGATTTCTTTAATCTACTAATATAATCATTTTGTATAACAACATTTGTTTTTTTGAATGGAACTTTTTCTATTTTTTTAATAACTGGTTCTTGACTATCAATGTATTCTTTCTTTTTATAAATAGCATCTTTATATTTAGGTTGATTAAGTGTTTGTTTATATGAAAAATCAACAGCATCATGTATTTTTTCATCTTTGTCTTTGTCTCTGTGTTGAAATACACTTTCAAAGTATTTCATTTCATCTATTACTCCCGCCATATATTTAACTCCTTCATCTCCGTCAAATGTATAAAACACAGACTTAATATCTGTTTTTCTTCTTCTGTAATTTGGAATCGCAATTTGTATATATATAAGTATTTTAGCACATATAATACCTACTTTTTTAAGTAGGTGAGTTTTTTTATATGTTGTTTCAAAGAATTTATGTTCATCTAACTTGATTATTTTATCTTTACTAAATCCTTTTGCTTTCATTTTTAATATCTCTTTCATTCTGTATTTTTTGTAATCTGGTAGTTCAATAATAATATTAAAACTATCAAGTAATACATCAATAAAGTCTTTTTGTGTAAATTGAATTCCAACTTTCATAGAAATATTTTTAATAATAATAGCAATATCCATCGCTATTTTTGTATCACTATGTTTAATACCCTTTTCTATAATGTATCTACTAAATTGTTCATGTGTATATATTTTATAAAAACTAATCTCTTTTGAATCTGTTAATACTTCATCTTCAACCCATTCTTGACGAGCAATTTTAAGTGTTCCATCTGCACTAAATCCATCTATATCATCATATTTTTTTAATCCAAGTCTATTACCACATACAGTACATGTTTCAGCATTTCCACTTTCTTCTCCACCATCTCCATATATTCCATACATTTCATTATTAAGTAATTCTTTTTCTTCTTCTGAATTAGAATTATATATTCTTCGTAAATAATGCCAATGACCACATATAATAGGACATTTAAAAGTCTTTGAATATATGAATTTATCTATTAATAATCCATCTCTTTCAATTAATTTAAATAGTAAGTATCTCTTATATGCTTCATTTGGTTCTTGTATAATTTTATTTATTATATCATTAATGGCACATTTAGATTGTTCTGGAACAACCTTTTCTATTTTATCTTCACTTTTAGTGAAATTAATTATTTGTCTTTCTAAATAATTTTTATTTGTTTCTATTAAATCTTTATAATGTTTGTTAAATAATGTTGTATCACTATATTTAATTATACCTTCTATTTTAGAGATGATTCCTTCAAGTGTAGATATGCGAGTTTCTAAACGATGAATTTTTTTATTTTTACATGAATTTGAAAAGTAATAGCATTGTAATTTTTGAATGTCTAATTTCTCAATATCTATATTTGAAAAATCACATACATTTTTTAAACTATCATATTTAGTATCTTCTTCATCTAATACATCCTCTTTTAATTCACATGGGTCTGTATTTATAAATTTAGCAACTTTTTTTTCATCATCTAATTTAATCTTTTTTGTATCTAATTCCTTACTTAATTCTTTCAATCCATTTTTAAGTTTAGATATATCATATGAACTTAATAATTCTTTGTTTTTATGAGATAATATAAAAGAATAGTATAATTTACCACTATCATATGAATTGTCTATAAATGAACTTCTATGTGTATAATTATCATATTGTGTTCCAAGTAAAGGATATTTCCCATAATATTTTTTTATTATATCATCCTTTAAATATTTATCATCATATAAATCACTTGTTTTTAAAGTTGTTAATGATTTTCTATTTTTTGATGGAGATTTTATTTTCTTATTATTTTCTTTATTCTCTTCTTTTTCATCATTCTCTTCTTTTTCATCCTTCTCTTCATTCTCTTCTTTTTCATCATTCTCTTCTTTTTCATCCTTCTCTTCATTCTCTTCATTCTCTTTATTAATAGATTTCTTAGATGATTTCTTAGATGATTTTTTAGATGATTTTTTAGAACCACCTACTTTATTTTTAAACCCGCCACTATTAATTTCTTCTTTTAATAATTTCTTTATAATATCAATTTCATCATTTCCTAAATCTTGAATAGTTATATTATATTTCGCCAATACATTATTAATTTCAGTGTAATTTTTATTCTTAATATTATCGCTTTCATCACTTAATATATCTTTATAAGATGGAACAATCTCTCTCAATAATTTTGAATAATCTTTTTTATTAACAACTCCTTCAATTAAATATAAATCCGCTGTTGTTGAATCTGATGTTTTATTATTTTTACTACCCTGAATAACAAATTTACCTTTTTGTTTCAAGATTTTATGTGTTCTGTATGATAATAATTGTAATGTATAACATTCCGCACGAGTTCCTTCTTCTCCTGATAATATATTTAAATCAAGTGTAAATTTATTATCATTTATTACTTCATCTACAATATATTTACCATCGATTAATGGAGATGAATTTGAATTATATATAAATACAACAGAACCAGTTTCTAAATTGTGATTTTCTAATGTTATTGTTGTTTTTTCGCCAAATTTAATATTAGTTATATCATTTAATTTTGTAAATTTATCAATATTATTATCACTATATAATGAAGTAGATGATGCTGGAAGTTTAATAAAACCACTAATATTTATTCTTTCTCCATCTGTTAATACTTTTTCTTCTGTTTCTAATTCTCCACTATCTTCACTTCTATCTATTTGATTATATTTATGTCCTGCTATTGCTATTCTATTTCTCCAATCAAGTCCATCACTATTAAATTGTCTTAATAATTCAGTACTTTCATTTATTTCTATCTCAATTCCATTTTTAACTTTATCATCATATAATAAATATGGTTTTATAAGTTCGTTAGTTTCTTTTAAAAAATCAGTAAATTTAAGTTTCTTTTTATCAAGTAATTTTAATTTTTTAAATTGGTCTCTTTGGTCATCTGTATATACACCATCTTTTTTATATTCATTAATATCTGTTTGTGATATTTCTTCATTGCTTACGATATCATTTGTATCAATCTTTCTATATTTTCTTCTTCTATCAAATACAACAGGTATAATAAAATGTTTATTAAATTTATTTTCAAGATAATCTTCTATAATATGATTATCATTATGTTTTTTTCTTAATAATGCCATTCCGTATTTTTTTAATTCAATCACATCATTCGCTTTTTGTAATGCTTCATCTTGAATATACTTTAAATTTTGTTTAATAACTGGATATTCTGATAAAAATTGATTTTCAAGATCATTTAAATATATTTCATCTTCATCATATTCTAATTCATATGCCTCTTTTGCCACTTTTTCTTCAATAATAGATATATCTTCATCATTATCAAAAAAATCTAAGTCTGAATTATCATTTATATTATTATCAGATGTTTCATTATTAGATATTTCATTATCTGAGTCTTCATTGCCAGATGTTTCATCATTAACTATATTAACAAAATCATCACCTTTTTTTATAATTTCTTCGGCATTACTTTCATTATTAGATGATATTTCATTATTTGAATTTTCATCAGAATTATTATTTGAGTTATTTGATAATATTTCATTATCAGAATTTTCATCTTTTTTGTTCTCTGATTTCAGCTTTTTATCATCATTTTCATTAGTATTTGATTCAAATTCATTGCTAGATGATTCTGAATCACTGTCTTTTGTATCAAATTCATTGTCATTCATAGTAATCTATTATAATATAGAGAGATTTTTTTGAATTATTTTACAGAACTTATAATTTGAATTATAAGATGTTATATTTTTGAATTATATCCTTGGGAATTTAAATTTATAAATAAAAATACTTAAACATATTCATTTATATATAAACAATAATGGAACTTGTAAAATTCTTAGAAGATAAGTGTTTTACTGATATAAAAAACGTATTAAGTAATGAACCATATTTTATTACAGTAAAAGAAGACCATTCAAACCCAGAACTATATATGCTTGTGTATAATAGAGATAAATCTGATTTTAATATACCATTTGTGCGAGAATGTAGAGGAATTATACTTGAAAAAAATACAAATAAAATAGTATGTTATACATTAAATAGAAAAGAAGATATTAATGTTGATGAACCAGTTGAATATAGTGAATATATTGATGGTTCTCATGTAAAATTATTTTATTATAATAATGCGTGGAGATTATCGACTACACGATGTATTGATGCTAATAGAGCATATTGGACTAGTAATAAATCTTTTGGAGAATTATTTGATGATTGTAAAAAATTGAGTTGTATGAACAATGATTTAGATAAAAATTATTGTTATGGTTTTGTAATATGTCATACTGATAATAGAATTGTTATGAAATATGATTATAATAAATTATATCATGTGTGTAGTAGAAATCTAACAAATTATAATATGGAAAATATTGATATTGGTGTTGAAAAACCAAGAGTATTAAATGAAGATGAAATAAATAATATTACAGATAATATTATTGAAGATATTAGTCCAGGTGCAGTATTTATAACATGTGAAGGTAAGCATAATGTAATTTATAATTCATCATATAAATTATGTAAAAGTCTCCGTTGTTCTACCAATAATCTATTATATGAATATTTGATTAATTGTTGTAATGGTGATAGAGATTTATATATAAATAAATATGAAGAATGGTCGGATAATTTTATTAAATATGATACTTTTATATCTATATTAGTGTATCGTCTTCATAGAGCATATATGGATTATCATGTAAATAGAGTAAAAATCTTAGGACAGATTGATAAAATGTATCATAAACATCTATATGCTCTTCATGGAAAAAGATTAAATAATAGGATTGTTATTACAAAAGACGTCGTTAGAGAATATATGTTTAAATTAGATCCTAAAAAAATTATGCATATGTTAAATAAAATGCTTAATTAAAAATTGAATAAATATTATTCGATTATATTAATATATTAATCCATTATTTAATATGGAAACATGGACAGGCGTTGTTAAACAAGATAGCGAACATTGTTGTACATATCCAGAACAAATTGCTAATTATTTGAGTAATCCTACTAGAACTATGGAAGAATATGAAAATGAAAAGATTGTATTTTTGCAGAATAATAAATGTGAGGAAGAATTTAAACCAGGTGATGTTCCACATCCGCCAATTAAGGTGTCGTGTGATTCTTGCGGTATTCGTGTTTCCCAAGGTGTTATGTATGGATGTTCTAAACATAATATTCACCTCTGTAATGATTGTAATTCAAAAACTCCTGAAGAAATGAAGGATTTTTTTGATAGATTTAATCGTGGAAGCATTGAGTCATTATGTATGGATTTTGAATGTGCTCATCACGACCGTCTCAGTTTTATTGAAATGCTGAAAGACCCTGACTCATTTATGAGTAAAGAATTCGGCGAAGAAAAAAGACTTGACGAGTTGGCAAAATGGGAAACAGGAGAAAATAGAACAACTTGTTTTGGTAGTATTACTTTTTAATAAAAATTTGATAATTCTATTAAAAATGTAATTTATAATACAAGCAATATAAATGAAAAACCAAGACATGACGTTTATTGAATTTATCATGACATTATTTATTGTATATACTTTACTAAATTATGCTATACAATATGACCCGTGTCATATTTCATATACAGATGACGTATGTATTCCAATATGTCATTTTAGTATATATAATCTTTTTAAGATATGTCCCAGATATTTCTATTTAGAATAAAAATGAAAAAAATATATATTAGTATTCTATTATAATAACTAGTCTCTTGTAATTCTACAATGGGAAATACTCTAACTGTGCAAGACAAGTGTGAAATAATAGGTGGTATATTTACTGCCTCAGTTATTATTAATAATAGTATGAAAATCACGCAACTAGCTGACCTAGTAAATTATCAAGAATACACTTCTTCACGTATTACAAAATTTCAAAAATTTTTTAATAATTATGATATATATAAATTATATTCATATAAACCATCTGATTTATGTCCATTTTTAGGTGATTTGTATCCATTTTCATCGTCAAGTGATGAAGATACACCAAATATTGTTTATATTAATATTATCGGGACAACAGAGATATATCCATTTCCATATAATTATTTAATGGAGATGGACCACCCATTCTTTCGACGTCAACTTGATGGAAGTATGAATATGAAAAATGTTATTAAAACACCAGATAATAATCTTTTTCTTAAAGTTTCATGGAATCATCCATCACAGTTTATATATGTATATCAATACATGATTGATGGATGTCTTAAAAATATATCTATTACAAGTTCTACATGGACAGATATGATTGAGGATGCTTTAATGTATTTCTTAGGTGTAGATTCTCCCTGTAAATCATCTTAATATATATTTTTGAAATATATATTAAAAATATTATAAATTTTTTGTTTATTTAAAATAAACTATTAATCATCCTTTTTCTGTTGAGGAGGAATAACATATTCTTTTTCAATTTCAACTGGAAAAAAGATATTTTCAATCTTATCCATATATGTCATTCCTACAAAATATGTTAGAAACGCAATTACAGGATTAAATGGAACATTAAATAGGTTGTTTAACACAAAAAGTGCAATTAAAAAAAAGATAAATGCTTGAATATTTGTTTTATCTTCTTCTGTTTGAGACATTTTCTTAGTGTTTGACGTTGATGGCATTATTTTTATAATTTACATATTGTAATTCATTTTTAAAATCAAATTTTAGTAGTGTTTATAATGTCCTCACGAGAGGAGCAGGTTGAACTTCGTTGCCTTAGTTCTCATTGACGCCGGTCTTGAAACCGTCGCGACCAGTTGGACGAGAGACGGTGTGTTCGAAAGGGTTGTAATCGCCGCTCCCAGTGACGGCAGTCATTACGTTGTTGGAGCGGTCCTTTGGTTTCGGGGTGATGTCAAGGGACGAGTTGCGGGGGGTACCGTCGTCGTCGTCCTTACGGACACACTTGGAGAGGTCGCTTCCCATGTAATGTGGTTGTCGAGACAACAGGCAATTTTTAATTCCCATATATCATCTTAAAATTTTTTTCGTATATTTTATTTTTGTAAGAAAGTAGGTGTCTTAGTAAATAAATCCCATATATCTTTCTCATTATTTCTTGGCCAATAGAAATTTCCTATATTATGTGCTCCTCCCCCTCCTTTTCCTGTTCCGCCAATACGTCCTAATGTTCTTGCTATATCTGGTAATTTATATTTTGGAACACCAACACCTTCGCTTAAATGAATATTATAACAATTATTGCTGTATTCATATGCCCATAAAACTGCGAATGCTATATTATCCCCACGTTGCTTAGCATTAGTAATCATTTGTTTTGCTACTTTTTTATATAATACAGGATCTTTATAATTCAATACATATACAGGATAACCTTGAAAAAACTGTTTTTTAGCATTTCTTGCTATTTGTTCTTTAATATTATTTTCTACTTCATCATAATAATGTCCAACAACATTCATAAAAGCAGCATTAATATCTTCTATTAGTTGGTCTAATTTATTAAAATCTTCAATTGATGTAAATTTATTAAATGGATTATGAATAACTCTAAAATTGAGAAATGATATAAATGAATCTCCATGTTTTAGATATGGAAGATGTAATGAACGGTCTTTATTGTCTATAAATTGAATATTCATTGGTACTTTTTTTGTTGGGAAAAAGAACTTCCATGTATATGCACATGCACCATGTTCATTATTGCCTATAAATACATTTGATGTAATTGAGTTTAATGAATTTGGACGAGGATGATCATCTATAATAATTAGTTCCTTCGCAAGTCCATTTAAATATTTTACTGTTTCTTGATTATATGATAAATCAAGAACAATAACAACTTTATCTTTTAAAAGGTTCTCTTTGTATTTAAGTCTTCCATTAACACCTTTGCCTGAATAAGGTTTAATTGGAATAAAATTAATTGATGAAATACCCTTTTCTTGAAGATATTTAACTGCTATTGATGCGGCAAAAACACCATCAGCATTTCCAACATTAAATATTATACATCCAATAGATTTTTTTAATGTTTCTGTAATCTTTTTTGAAAATACAAGTAGGTCAGTGAAACTATCTTGATACGCTTTTTCAGTTTTGAATTTTGACATTGAATTATTTCTCTGAGGTTTGTTATTGTTTGATGGCATTATACAATTTTTTAAACAGTTTGATATAACTTTATTATATTTATTACTCTTTGATAATTGTTTTTTTGGAGGTGATTTAGTAGGCGATTTAATTGGCGATTTAATTGGTGATTTAGTTGGTGATTTAACAATCTTACTATTTTTAATACTCGATTTAGAAGGTGATTTAGACACCTTTTTAGTTTTAACATTTGATTTAGTAGCAACCATATAATTATATAGTATATAATTATTTGATATTGTGTTATTATTTATGTTATTAAGAAGAGTTAAAATCAACTTCATTTGTTCCAAATTTAATAGGAATTCCTTGTGGAGTTAAATTAGCAGGAATACTCTGTTCGTCAAAACTCCGTTGTTCTGCGTTATATACAGTTTTAATAATATATCCTGCTCTTGTATTCCACCATAATTTATTATCTGGGTTTAATGCTTCTTTAATACCTGAATGGTCTAATTGAGTAGTATTATTTGAAAAATTAACTGTATTATCTGACATATATATATATACTATACATATTATTTATTATTTTCTATTATATTTTTCGTTTAATAATATTGAATTATTTTTATTAAATTCAACTTATTCAAAAACAAGTATTTTTTTACTAATTAAGAAAAAACTTAAAAATGAAATCATACCAGTTAATAAAAAATTAATAAAGTTAATATTAAATAATGAACCAGTTAATCCAATATTAATAGGTTGTTTTTTATAACTAAGTGATAATAATATATGCCATACAATCATAACAATAAAAAACATGTATAAGGTTTTAATTAAATCAACATAATCAGTTGAACTATTTATACTTATTTTAACAATTGATTCACTCTCCATTCTATATTATAATTATATATTTATTTTTATCTAAAAATATTCATTCAATCAATAAGATTTATTTGATAATAAATAATTTATATTCAAATATTTCATATTTTAATCACTATACCAGTAAAAAGCATTGTTAGAAGCAATGGCAATCATTTCAACAAGAATATCTTTTGTTAGATTATCTGTAATTGTTGGATGTGTGCGAATTAGATATTCATATTGAGGTTCAAAATACTTGTTTTTGTGATCTGAAAACATATATGCTTGTGCTATTACACTATATACTTTATCATAATCATCCTTAATTGTAGGAATTGTTGATAAATAAGATTCAAAAAAAAGATTAACCTGTTTTTGTGTTTCATCTCTTCCTCCATGACATCTTAGACCATTGTATTTATATACAAGATCATGATATTTTCTTAGTTCTACTGTCGTTGTTGTTGTAATAAATCGATATGATGGACGTGTAGAGGTCATTGTGGGTGTTTTAACAAAAAATGTTGTTGTCATATACTTTGTAATATGATATATACTTTTATATTCAAATTTTATATAATACATGTGTTAATTAATACCGTGCGTCATTCTATTAATATATTATTCTACTCAATAATATAATGGACTATTTATTAAATATGATACAACCATCACCCGATGAAAATAGAGACGTGGATGATATGAGTTTAGATGAAAGACTTGAATTACATCTTCAATTAACTAATAACAAAGAGTTTATATGTCAAGATATAAATAGTGTATTAGATATAAATCAGGATATAACAGATATTATCAATCCAAATATATTGCTTGATTTAGAAATATTTGAAGATAATGATAATTCATCTGAAAATGCAGTATTCAAGACATTAAATTGCACCGAGTCTCTATTTGGTGAGAGTTATTTAACAGAAATGTTAAGAAAACCAATTAGAAATATTAAAGTATTAAAACAAAGACAACATATAGTTAAAAAAATGTTAGAACATCGTGAGTTGAATATATTATTAAAGAGTAGTTTAGTTAATTTCTCCAATATTGAAGCAAATATTATGTGGTTTTGGAAATCTAATGAAGACTATGATGAAGGGATGAATGAATTAGTGTATTTTAATTTTCCATATATGGATTTTCTCAATAATTTCTTAAATAAAAATGCTGATATTATGTTTTATTCAAATTGGTATAAGATAATTATCAGCCCGATAAGCACTATATTATCGCCACTCGCATCTGTTCTTATTCCATTAGTTATAATGAAATTCACTCGTTCAAATGTAAGTACAGAAACATTCTTTACTGCTCTTAAAGATAGTTTATTTTCAACAAGGAAATTTGAAATGATGTTTGGTAATAATATGATAGCAAAAGGTGCTGCCGTATTAAGTGCTGGTATATGGTTATTATTATATTTCCAAACTTCATACTCATCTGTTAAATCATCTAAAAGTACATATAATTTCATGAAAACACTTCATCAAAAAGTAAATATGTTAACAACTATATTAGATAATGTTGAAAATATTGATAGAATGATGAATGAAAACTGCGATGAAGCGTATATTGAATTAGGAGATACTGTTGATATTATGAAAATGAGGTCCGACCTAACAGAATTAAAAGAATTATTTAATAATAGAACATGTAGAACAGAAAGTTGTTTAAGAGATAATAAAGGTATTATATTAAGTGCCTATCATAATTTCATGGATGATAAAAATAGATTATTATTAT
>Ga0233413_10000240_pt1 | contig 27754 bp, 22 predicted proteins | sample Na_anoxic_6_MG_FD_189019 | JGI IMG/M metagenome (GOLD analysis project Ga0233413, IMG submission 189019) | Seawater microbial communities from Saanich Inlet, British Columbia, Canada - Na_anoxic_6_MG | ecosystem: Environmental > Aquatic > Marine > Inlet | place: Canada: British Columbia...
ATGAGGAAATCCTACTCTACCGACTTTGGTAGTGGCATCGGTTCGTTGTGCCAAGTTAATATCACCACCAAGTATGGAGTTCCCTCCGTAATTTATATTAAGTATGGCATTGATGTCCACAGTCCCGTCTGTTGCATAATCTATTTGGACGTTGCCACTAGATTCTTTGAGTTGTCTATTATTGAGGTCAATGTTCGGGTTGCCATCAGTATCATTTACCAAACCGGAGAGCCAGTTGACTACCGTACCTCCCTCAGGGTTAATCAGTAGCCCACTTCCCCAGTTTAAGGTAGTTGCTCCGTCGAAGGATTCATTAAGTGTCTGGTTACCTCCGTCGATGATCGTCTTGGTAGCATTGACCACAAGTCCGAGATCGACAATATTGGAATCATTGAGGTCAATGTTAGCCTGGAATACTGCCAAGCCTGACACAGCTAACGTGCTTTCAGTAGTTATACCATCTTCATTATAGATTGTGCCATCTACATATAAAGAATCGCCTCCGTTACTTGAACGAAGTTGAGTTCCAGTTCTAGACCAGTATCCTATTGTACCAGTGCCAGAAGTAGCTATATTTTCCCATTTACTTGTACTTGAATTGTATCTTAGTAAATTATTATTAGCGATACTGGAAATAGTTACATCATCTACTAATTCTGAGAGTCTTTGTAAAATTCTTAATGCTGTCATAGTTAATCCCTTAAATAGTACGGACTTCTAGTTTTAATTGCTAATTGTAGCTTAAAATCCTTTTATTTTTTCTTGTTTGTGGTTAAAGTTATTGTTATGATATGACGAAATAGTCAATAATGGCGTAGTAGTAACAGTAACCGTAATAATAAGATTTGATGAGTAATAATAGAAGAATAATAATTTGGAGGTATTCATAGTTTGCCTTTAGAAATGAGGCCAGACTCCATAGATATCCCAGAGAAGCCAATTACGAGCAAACAGAAAAAAGCTCTGCTTCGTTATGGATATGATTATGGGGAAGAGAATCTCTCTAGAAAAGCAGCGATTCAAATCCTAAAAACTGTTTCGCAAAAATTTTTAGGAGAAATGATCCGGCACGCTATCCGGCACGCTATAACGGCTATATCCGGCACGCTATCCGGCACGCTATCCGGCACACATAATAATAGTGTTAATACTCCAGTTAATATCTTTTTAATACTCCAGTCTAATATTCAAAATTTAGAAAGGTTATCATAATGATTCAAAAATATAAAACATCTAGTATTCAAAGTTGTAAAATCTCCGAACATCTTGAAAAATTATTCAGAAAAGACATGACTGAACTTGTAGGAGGTTTTCTAGAATATAAATTTTTATATGATGAAGATCCTGAAATTATTACAAAGAACATAGCGTTATATATTAGGCATATTACAAAAAATGACAACATTTTAGAATCGTATAATAAAGCTTTAGACATTTACAATGCTTTTGATTTTGACACTATTTTTGGAGAATATTCGTTTAATAGTAATATTAAAACATCTACGATTTACAGAGATGTTCTCATGACCTATTTTGAAAAATATAAAAGAGTAAAAAAAGATCAAGTACTTGGATTAGCTTTTGAGAAGCAATTAAAAGCTATCCCTATTGGAGAGTTAGAAATAAGATGTAAAAAACAAAAAGTCACAAGAAAAGAAATTATGTTTTTTTTAAAAACTATTACATTTAAAATAGCAGACATGAAAAACAAAAATGATTATTGCACTCTTTTTAGGAATTATTTTTTGAAACCAAAAAGTAAAAGGGATTATAAAAAGTTTACAGGTAGAGCTATAGGAACTCATAAAATTTCTCACATAACCAAATTGCTTGAGAAATATGATTTAATAGTTATTTATCCTACTCATATGGGAGCAAATAGATATCGTTTAGGAGTAGCTAACGCTTATCACAGAATGGTAAGGAATAAAGCTCAGTTTTCCATAGATTGATCCAAAATTTAAAAGTATGCCAAAGGTCGTTAAAGTAAAAGTAGCAGTTTAGAAAGGATATATGATGTATAGTTTTAAGAAATTAGGATATGATAATTATCAAGAACATCTTGATAGTCCTTTATGGGCTAGAATTAGGAAAAGAGTTTTTGTTAAATATGGCGGTAAATGTGCTGTTTGTAAGAAGAAAGCTCAACAGGTCCATCATAGATCATATGCTTTAAAAGTGATGAAAGGGAGCGATATAGAACCTCTTATAGCTTTGTGTACTAAGCATCATCATGAAATAGAATTTATAACAGTAGGAAAGAAGAAAGGGCAGAAGAGGAAAAAAGGTAAAGTCAATAAAATTCTTGATAGATTGTTAAAAAATGAAACTAAAAAGAAGAAAAATAAAAAGCCAAAACAAAAAGTAAAAGGATCAAAAAAAAGCGAAAGAAAGAAGAGAAATAAAAGAGAAATAAAAGAGAAAAGAAGAGTTGGGAAAGAAAAAAGAAAAATAGAAAGAGCTATAAAAAAAGAGCAAGAAGAAAAGAGAAGAGCAGAAAGAATTGAAAGAGGAAAAACAGTTTCAAAAAGACTTAGGGAGGTAAAAGAAAGAATGGCAGATATTCACTTTTCAAAATATTTATAAGAAATATGAATTTTTCCGATACATAACTATCAGAAAGGACTAACATGTTTTCACCAAATGATCCTAGAGTAAAAGAAAATTTACCAAAAATTAAAAAAGCGTTATTAAATAAGGAAATTTCTATCTATTTTGTGCCTTCAGAAAAACTAAAAAAAGAGATAATAGCTGGAAATAATCCTATGCTTCAGGGAATGCCAAAAATCTTTATTACTATACTATTAGAAAATAAAGGTATGGTAATCCAAAAGCAAATGTTATTTAAATGGTTAGAAGGTAAATTGGATCAAAAGAATTCGTATATGTTATCAAATGGTGAAGTCAAAATAGTTGATAGCACAGTTAATATTCAAAATATCTTATAAGGAAAATATTATGGCAAAAGAAAAAGAAGTTAAACCTAAGTCTAAAAGTAAAACTGTAAAACCAATTAAAAAGTCTAAAGATATAAAAATAAGTGATTTTATAATAGATGGTCATTTTATCCATATAAAAGTTGGTAATGAAATGCGTCCTGCCTCTGATTCAGATATAAAAGAAACAGAAGAAAAAATATCTGATATCATAGAAGAAAATAAAATCAAATGTATCGTATTTGTAACTCATCATGCTGTTGAGATAAATGTTTATTAAAGGAATTGCTGTTATTCTAATTGTAGAAGATGATAGGAGTTAAAAAAATGAAATCGTCGTGTTCTATATTTCAAGACTTTAATGAATTTTGGACTTACACCAAATATCTATCAAACAACCAGAGAAATACTCTGTTTTCTAGTTTGTCATCTAAAGAAAGGCGTAAGCTAGAAAAATCTTATAAACAGGGTGGTTGGGAAGATTTATTTATGAGAAACTGCATAGATAGTATTATTGATGATATTAAAAAAGAGAAAGAAATTGATCTGTTAAGAATAAAGTCTCAAGCTATACGTGGAAAATGTACATATATAAAATATGATGATTGGAAAGATATCAACGAAGCTTTATCTAAATATTCTGATGATCATCTCAGATACGTACTGGGAAATATCATAATAGAAAAAGAAGGAGATATGGCTTGCTTATTCTATAAAAAGCAAAGGTAAAATGTCAAAAAAAAATAAGAGACCGGAAGTAACGGAGAACGAGACGACATTCAAAAAAATTACACTGTCAGCGAAGACGGATGAACAAAGAGAAGTAATAAAGTCAATTAAAAACAATGAAATAACTTTTATTCATGGTTGCCCAGGAAGTGGCAAGTCGCACTTAGCTGTTGTTTATGGATTAAAGGAACTTTTAGCTTGTAGATATAAGCAACTTATTTTTACAAGACCATGTAAAGAGTCAATGGGTGAAAAGCTTGGATCTCTTCCAGGTGATTCAGATGATAAAATAGCTCCTTATATGATGCCTCTTTTCGAAATCTTAAAACAATACATATCTCAAAAAGAAATAGACAAGTATGTCAACGAGGGGCTTATTAGAATGATTCCTCTCGCTTACTATAGAGGCATTACTTTCAACAATTCATTCATAGTAGCAGATGAATTTCAAAATACTATTCCAGAACAAATGAGATTATTCTTGACAAGATTCGGAAAGAATAGTAAAATTGTTATTACTGGAGATGTTAGACAGTCTGACATTGGTCGTGAAAACGGTATGGCAGATGCTATGAATAGACTGCAAGACATTAAAGGGATAGCTTTTAATGAATTGACATCTAAAAGTATAGTCAGGCATCCAATTATTAGTGATATTGAAGATAGATATAACTCTAAAACCATAAGCTAAAAGACTGATAATTCCGAAATAATAGAAGGAATATAATATTTTCTATATAATTAAATATTGTATAGGAATAGTGGTAGTATACTTATTAGGAGCAATATTTATGTCATTTTTTAATAGCATTGTAAACAAAATAGCTGGTAGACTCAAAAAAGCACAAGGTATTGGTCAAGATGTCAATCAAGAAACAGGTTATGGTTATGAATCACAAGATGAAATAATAGACCGTATTGATAATGCTCAACCTCAGGTTCAACCTCAACCTCAAATGGGCAGTTTCTCTGATGTGCAGATTCAGATGATTGTAGCTAGAGCTAGAAAATTTCTAGATTTAGTAGATACTGTTGACCCATTAGAATCTGTACTTCCTGCATTTCCTCAATATTTTAAGAATGATCCACTAAAAGGATATTTCATTCAAACTGCTTATAATGTATTGGGAGGGAAGGGTATCTCTCAAGACATTATTGATGAGTTACTAGGATATTGGTATGGAACCCCACAAGAAGTTGAACCACAAGAAGTTGAACCACAAGAAGTTGAACCACAAGAAGTTGAACCACAAGAAGTTGAACCACAAGAAGTTGAAAGAATAAAGATTAAGCGTCCACCAGATTCAAGAATGACAGAAGAAATCAAAAGGAAGTTGTCAAATAGTGATATCGAAGAAAGACTTAGAAGTAGTAAAGAGGTTAATCCAGATTTATGTTTTAAAGGGATAGAACAATTAGATTCAAGATTAGGGGATTTGTATACCATTGGTGAAAAAAAGAAAGGTACTGGTAATATGGATAGATATCCTATAACCTGGACTCCCCCAGAAGCTCAGGAGGTTATAGATTCATATTTCAAAGACGAGAGGATTGATACTTCAGCATTAGTTACAAAAGTAACTCGTTCAGTTAAAAATTTTCTACATAAAAAACAATTAAAGCACCAGGTCCAAGATGCAGATATAGATAGTTGGGTATGGCAATCGATGAATACGCCGGATAGCCTTAATTTGAGTAGGACTCAAAGATTTAATCCGCAAAATGGTTCGACCCTTTGTGTTGGTGGAGGAGATTATCTTGTTAACTTTTTTAGAAAAAATCCTACATATTTACCAGAAGGTATAAGTGCAGAATATGCTGAAGCAAATGCCAAAGAATGGGATTTTAGAGTTAAATTGGCTCCAATTATGTCTTCTCTTATCTCCGATAAAAATAGAGATGTTTTAGATTATGTTTTTAACGGTATGGGTACTCTTATAGGAAATCTAATCATTGATAGCGTACCGAAAAATCAACTATCTTATGATGTAGAATCTGGTACTGGAAAAACTTATAAAGACATACTAGATGCTAAAAAGGACAAAGTAGGTGACAGAGGAGCGGTTCCTGATAAGAGGAATCCTGAAGTAGGAGAGATGGTAAATGATAGAGAATGGGAGATGCTAAAAGCATTTGCACCGCCAGTAGAAGATTACGCAGGATATCCAGATCAGGACGGAAAAGGGAATATTTTAAGGGAAGTCTATAATGATTTAGGTCACTCAGCATCAGATTCTATGACTGATGATATTGTTGAGATGAATCAAGGAACTCCCAAAGGGAAGCAAAATGTTATTAAAATGAATAGAAGGGCTGATCTTTTACAGATTTTTATGCTTTATGGAACGAATCAAATTGAAGATATAGTTAAACCAATGTCTGAGTTATTTAACCCGCATGGTAAGATCCATTTAGATTTTAAGGAGAATAAGGTCAAAAGTTGGGGCAGCTTGATATCTCCAGGCTCGTTTTTAAATACATTTATAAATGTTGCTAAAGCAAAAGAGATGATTGCAACAGATTTTCCTGCTGGCGGACTGTCAGTGAGTAATAATGAATCCACTATTGGAACTAAAGTAAGTGATCATTTTAAACGACAAGGAATTGAAGATCCTGTTCTTTATAATATGCTCGCAGATGAGAATTTTATTAGAAGAAGTAGATTTATAGATTTGGGAGTAGAAACCACCTCGACAACAAAGAAACCAGTAACAGAGAATATGTTCAGTTTAGAATATGGATATTTTGATCGAGATCTAAATTTAAAGCAACATGAAGCAATGGGTACAAAGATTCGAGGACAGCAAGCATACGATCTTCAAAATATTGTTCCTTATCTTTTGCAGTCTGCTATCGACAAGGAGAGGGATATACTCGCCAATTCCGAAGATCCCCAAGCTGCACTAGAGAGATTTCGTTTTGGAAGAAAATTTTTAGCCAGAGCATATCCTAGACATTCAGCTATGGAATCAACTGAAGAAGGAAGACACGTTGGAGGAAGAAGAAATGATATTTTGAGTAGGATGATTGGTAGAGATATGACTCCTAGAGAGGCATGGTGGATGGCGACAGGTAGAATAGATATCCCTCTTGACGAAATTAAAATGTCTCGTGAAGAGGCTGTAATAGAGAAAAAAAACAGTCCACCAAGAAAGAGAAAGAAAAAAGCTAGTGAACAGTTTATTAATGGTCTATACAAAAGCGGGAATTCCATCCTTGTAGAGTTAGTCAAATCTCAACAGATGCTTGATGGATTTGGTTTAGGAGAAGATGTAATAAAGACGATAAATAAGGTGGGAGACGATTATAGAAACAGAATAGAATCGTTAAGAGATTAATTATGAAGATATATTGTGTGTGTAAATGCGGAGAGCATGCTCATGATGAGGCTACTCTTGAAGTCAATTTTAGAGATAACGTCATATATTTTGTTTGTCCGAAGTGTAAAAAAGAATACAAAATGGAAATGAAGCCTCCTGTAACTCCTTTGCCTAAGATAGGAAGAGTCAGATAATGTATCTTGTTGCGAATACAACGAATAGTACAATTATTGTAAATGAGCTAAATCTGAGTTTGGGAGTAAAGCAAGCAATAGATCTACATAAAGTCAATCTTGCAATAGTTCCAGAAAAATCGGGTGAATTGCGAGGTCATATAGCCAGTGGAGCTATAAAAGTTTTAAAACAAGACTCTAAGAAATCTAAAAAGATAAAAGAGTCGAAAAAGATAGTCAATAACACCATCGTTAATACCATAGATCAAGAAGAATTGGCTAGAAATATAGCGGCATTAGTTAAACAAGAAGTTAGTAATCAGAATAAAGATAACCAGGAAATAATGAAAGCTCTAAGTGGGCTTTCTAGCTTAGTTAAAAAACAAAAAAGTACTGTTATAGTCCAGGGTCAAGGCGAAATTGTAACTAAGAAAAAGAGAGAAGAGTTAGTTCTTGATAGCGAAGATTTAAGGCAAATACATAAAAGAAGCGTTGATAGTATGACAGAAAAGGCAGAAGGCAATTTAGAATACGAAGATCAAGAGATTACAGACGATACAATGAAAGATGATCTGAATCTATTAGAAGATCTTTTTTAAAAAGGCAGAGAAAGGAATAAGAAAATGAGTGATAGCAAAGTATATGGAGCCGATGTCGGAACGATGTTTTTCCAGACAGCAACAAAAGGTAATGAAGATAAACTTGTAATTAAAACGACTAGAAATGCGTTTGTAGAAGTCGCTGATATAGATGATATTGAAGATACGCTTAGACAAAATGGCTGGCAATACATTAGGGATGGAGATAGATATTTCGTTATTGGAGAAGATTCTATTAGAGTTGCAAAGATGTTTCCTGGTCAAGTTGAGCTTAGGAGACCTCTTCAGGATGGTGTTTTAAATAAAAACGAAGATAAAAAGATGTTAATTTTAGCTGAATTAATTGAATCTTCTATTGGTCAAGCATCTGGCCCAAATGATGTTGTGTGTACCTGTGTCTCATCTGAAGCTGTTGACGAGGCTACAACAAGCACATTCCATAAAGCTAGACTAGAGGCAATGTTTTCTCGCCTTGGGTATAATGTTGTTGTTATAGAGGAAGGATTAGCTGTTATTTTTGCTGAGAACCCCACAATTGAGGAGGATAGTAAGACTTTTAATTTCTCAGGTATCGGAATTAGCTGCTTATCTCCAGAGACTAAAATATACACAGACAAAGGCATAGTAAAGATGGAAGATGTGGCTATTGGAGATAAGGTTATAACCCACAAAGGACGATGGAAAACTATTTTTAACAAGATAAAAAAACAGTTTTCTGGAAATTCGGTTAAATTAGCCATTACAGGATATTCTGATGATTTTGAATATGAATTTGTCGATAATCATGAGATATATGTATATAGGAGCAATACGTGGCAATGGATTGGAAGCGAAAATGTGAATATAGGAGATATTGTTGGAGAACCAATTGTTAAAAAAGACTTTAATTCTAAACCAATAACTTTAAATATATGTAATAGAATAACTAATTCAAAAAAATGGGACAAGAAACAAGTAGAATCATGCAGTAATGTTCAAAGATTTATAGGTTACTTCTTAGGAGATGGATCTGTTTCTACAAAGACCAATATAGGATTAACTTTTGATTTCGGTCTTCATGAAGAAAAATATGCTCAAGATGTTTTAGATATTGCTTCTAACAATTTTGCATATAATGGAGGAGTAATAGAGGTTTATAATGATGATAAATATGGAGGAAAAAGGTTAAGAGTTAAATTATATAATAAGGGATTAGGGACTTATTTTAGAAATAAATTTTATGACGAGAATGGAGAGAAGATATACCCTTGGGACATATCTAAACTTTCTCATTCAGAAACAATAGGGTTATTATCAGGTTTGATTCGTTCAGATGGGTGTATTAAAAAAGATGGTATAAGCTTTTGTAATACTTCTACTGATTTGATTTTAATTTGTAAACAGTTATTTTCTAGATTGAATGTTGCAACATCGATTTCCTATAGAGAACCAAGAGAACATAAATTAGAAAGTGGAAGAATTATAAAAGGAAAAAAGAGAGTTTGGGAACTTAATGTCGGTTCAAAAATGGTTTTTCACTCTTTAATTGATATCATAAATAGTGTCGATATATATAACTCTAAATTTATAGAAAGAATATTTATAGATGGGTCATTTTGTTGTGGTAAGATAAAAAACATAGAAATTTCAGAATATAATGGCGATGTATATGATTTACAAGTTGAAGATGATCATTCTTTTTCTGGTCCCATGTTGACTATACATAATTGTGGCGCTGGCAGAATAAATTGTGTTCTTGCTTACAAAGGGATGCCTATTGTTGGGATGTCTAGTATGAATTCAGGTGATTGGATAGATGAGACAGTATCTAGCGAAACAGGAAAACCTATATCTCAAGTTACTTCGATGAAGGAAAATAAGCTTGATTTGAGTAAAGATAACTATGATGATGAAGTCTTATTCGCTCTTACTGCATGCTATAAAGCCATGATATCCAATGTTATCAAGAAGTTTTCGAAGAAGTTTGTTGAAGTAAAGAGTGAGTTTGACGTTCCTCTTGACATTGTTATTGCTGGCGGCACAAGTATGCCAAAGGGATTTTGCGAAGTTTTTGAGAATATAGTAAGAGACCTTGATTTGCCTTTTGAGATTAGGAACGTAAAGAAATCTAGTGATCCTAGAAATTCTGTGGTCAAGGGATGCCTTAGAAGGGCGATAATAGCTAACAAGAAAATATTGAAAGAATCTAATAATACAGGGTAACAATGGGATATTCTAATCAAACTTTAGTCGAAAGAATTTTAGCACAAGCTTTGACAAGTGCGACTCCTACCGATTTGACAACTCCAGTAGATTTGCTTAGAATAGGAAATACTTTAGATACCAATCAGGTTCCGAGCGATACAGTAGCTCAATATATAGCATGGGCAGATAGCGAAATAGATAGCAATCTTAGTGCTCTATATATCACTCCTTTGGTTGAACTAGCTGATTTTGAGACTTCATTATTTTCAGATGTTAGTGAATATAATGATTATATTATTACTACAGAGGCTGCTCCGTTTTTTGTAGGAGACTCTGTCGTTTTGACCGATGGGACTAACGAAGAGCGTCATATCATATCTGATATTATAGACCCAATAGATAGAAATGTTTTTGAGACAGAAGAAGCTATTGGATACGCTTTTAGTGCAGGCACTCGCGTAATACGTGTTCAATATCCAGATCCTATACCTGTTACTTCAGCTAGGTTAGCTGCTGCTTATATTTATGACAAATATATAATGGCTCAATCTTCTCCTGCTCAATCCGATTATAGTGCTTTGTTAACAAAGATAGCAAACCAGAGTTTAATTGATGTTTTGAGCGGAGGAATAATTTTGCATGGTCAACATAGGATTGGTAGAGCTTTCTTCAACCCAACATTGTTAAGACAGTATGGATTAGAAGGAGCTTCACCTGGTGGTAAGAAGGGTCTTGAAAGGCTTTAATAGTGATAAAGGTTAGTTTTGAAAATGGAAAAGAATTTCAAAAGAAATTAGAGAGGATAGGAAGTTCTTTATCTAGGGCTAAAGGAGAAATACTAAAAGCTCAAGAGATGTTACCTAAAACAGAAGTAGCAGATAGTGATTTAAAGGCTTTATATGATGCTTTGTATAAGGCTAAATTGGAAAATGACATTGGGAAGATGCAAGTTATACTCGAAGAAATAGAGAAAATTTCTGAAGTTACTAAAACTGTGGTTGAAGAGGAATTGGGAAAAAGAGCCATAGCTGGTTTTGTTGAGAAAATGGTTAAATAATTAATGGAATATATTCTTGATAGTGTGAGGCGTATAATAGCTCGTTGGGTTAGCACTGAAACTGCATTGACGGTTAATGCTGAACCAGGAGACACTATACTTACCGTTAATACTTCGAATCGTTTTAAAGAGAACGATGAGATTCTCATACAAAATTTTACGCAAGGGGAAACCCCAGTTTACGTAGATAGCATTATAGATGAAACTCATATACAGATTAGTGAGCCAGTTCGTTTCAGATGGGAAACAGACGACAATGCTGTCGTTAGAAAGATGTTTAATCAAAATATGGTACAAGGTATTTATCTTGGAGATCCAGATGTCATTCCCAGATATCCAGCGATTACTGTTACTGCTCTCAATAGATCATCTGAGTGGTTGACTTTAGATAGTACTCAAGAGACTTATAATATTCAAATTGGTATTTATGTTAGGGACTCTAATCAAGAGGGAGCATATAGGTTTCTGTTACAGATGGTAGATACGATACAAAAGGGATTGAAGCAAAATATTTATCCTTTGGTTGGTCCATATAATACGACTACGTTAAAGGCAGATATAGCTGCAACTGATACTTTTATAAAGGTTAATGATATTAGTCTTTTTGAAAAGGGGTCTAGGATAAATATAGAGGACAGATGGAAAGTTGGGGAATTTATGGTAGAGAGTGTAGTTGATTTTGAGACTTTACAGTTAGATCATCCGGCTTGTTATTCGTGGACTGTTGCGAATAATGCACAAATTATTAAGTTGGATAGATTTTTCTTTAATTCTTGGCCTGCAACTATAGATTATGGCAAGATATTCAAAGGGACTATGTTAAAAGCTGCTACGATAGACTGGTTTGCTTGGGAAGAGCTTATTCAGAATACGTTCCCTAGAGAAACAAGTATTTTATAGTAGGAAAAAAATATTTTAAAAAAAGAAAAGGTATAACATATAGAAAGACGAAATATAATACTTAAGACGCAAATAAAGGAAATAGATTATTTGCTAAGTATAATAAATAGGAGAAAATTAAAATGGCAGTTATTCTTAATACAAATTTTTCAACAATCGCTGACCACATAGGACAAGCTCGTATCGCTGGGTTACAGCAAAGAAGTGAACTATATGACAGTGTTGTAGTTATTGTAAATTTGCAAGAAGCTTATTTGGATGTCGAAGTTGATCTTTTAAATGATTTTTGGCAATCTTATCAAGTTTCTCTCGCAGAAACTCAAACTCCATCCAATCTATTGTCGAGTATTAGCGTACTTCATCAGCATGTTATTGATAGGGCTTTAGATGGAGCAGGAGAAAAGTATACTGATATTAACGATTGGTTAAGAGATGAGAGTGTACAAGTTTACGAGACATATGCGGATATGTCAGAAGAGGCTGGATGGCCTATTGACCATGACAGAATTAAGACAGATACTACTTTATCTTGGTCTTAAGGATAAACGGAGATAAAATATAATGGCGTTTCCCCCAAGAGCAGTTTTAGGATTTGTTGGCTGGGTTCGTTTCGGATCGTCGTATTTCATCCGAGCGACTTCTGCTGATATCGGCGTAACTCAAGCTATTGATAAGCCAGATGTCGTAGACGGAAAGATAGACAAGACTGTCTATCAATTGGGTCCAGTAGAGGTCGGTGGAAGCGTGAGTTTCCCAGGCGTATATGAGTTATATCCGGGAACCGATAAGCCCCCAGTTGAAAAATTGTGGGACTGGGCTATCCAAAGAACAGAAGGTGGAGATATTGTTGCTGCTAATAAACAAGACATTTTCATTAAATATGTTAATGGTGTTGGTTTTAGATATACTAATACTGTAATAGATTCGTATGAGTTCAATATCGCGGCAGAAGACGTTCTTAATATAACGGTTAATGTTATAGGCATAGACAGACGACAAGAAACAGGCCCAGCGTTGGAGCCTAATGCAGAACTTCCGGATTATGCTCAGAAAAATACCAGAATTATTACATGGAATGATGTAAATGTAAATATCGGTGGTCCTGGAGTTGGTGTAGATCCTTCTGAAATTCGTAGTTTTACATCTACAGTATCTAATAATGTACAAAGAATTTATACTTTAAATTCTAGTTTAGCTCCAACCGTTGTTGTTCCAACCAAAAGAGATATAACTGGTTCATTTACTTTACTTGGTAGAAATAGTTCTCTTGGATTGAGAGCTTACGGCTATAATGGCGAGTCTAAGACTGGCAATGAAACGAGATGTACAGCCGATAATACTATTTGTTTTGGATATAATACTGCCCTTGATGCCTCTGCCAATTGTACTTCAAATTGGAACGTTCAATTTAAAGATTGCGTAGTATTCGAAGTAGAAGAAATGGCTATTACAAACGATTTTTTCGAAACTACTGTTAATTGGCATGCACTTCCTGGTGCTCGTTATATCAATGATCCAGGCGACGGTGCAAGTGAGAATTTTGTTGAAGTATGTGATATCTAGTAATTGATTAAATAATTAAGAAAGGCCCGAAAGGGTCTTTTTTTTGTTTAGGTGGATATTTTTTTCTTTTTTGTCGATAATTATCTAAGCATATAATTATATAGGAGATGATAAAATGTCTTTATTTGGTGCAACTAGTCAGTTAGTCGAGGTAAAAATATATTATAAGAACATTGAAATAAGTGGGGGTTCCAGTAAAATTGTTGTTTTGAGTGACAAAGAGGGGAACATTCAACTCCAACAGCAAGAAGAGTTTATTAAAAAGAAACAAGAGAAGCAAGAAGAAATAAAGGCAGGAGATAGATCTATTGAGGTTTTAACTACAATGTGGAAAATTTTGAGTTGGGGAGACCAAAATAAGATCACCAAAAGGTGTGAAAGGTATACCCCTGAAGGGTTACAATCTATAGATTACTACAAATTCAGAGATTTAAGAATAAAATCGTGTTTACAAAGCTGGGATGCCAAAGATGCTAAAGGGACTGTTGTCCCTGTTACTACAGAAACAATAGATATGCTTCCTTCTGACGTTGTATTCGCCCTTGTTAATAGATACGATACTGTAACAGAGGGATCTCAGGATGAACAGGAAAAAAACTAATTGCGCTGGTTGACTTTCTCCGAGGAAGGGGCTCAACCAGCAAGGAATTGCCGAAAAAAGTTATTGAGTTTTTAATGTTTATAGAATTCAAATGTCCACCAGAAGCTACAAGAAAAATGAGTGCAGTAGATATAGAGACGTATATGAAAATGCTTTCTGCTTATAAAGCTGTAACAGGATCAGAAAATAACAAAGCGATAACCGGATTATTAGGAAAATAGAAATGAATTTATTTATCAGTCCCAAAGACACAGTTTCTTTTGATGTATACGTAGCGGTAGACGATGGTAAGGTTTATGCAAGTGCCAATAAAGAAGATTTACTAAAAGAGAATAAAAACATAAAAGAAGATCAAATTGTTCCTTTTAATTTTACTTTCAAGAAGCCTTCGTATAAAGATAATATAGAAATTATGAAAAAAAGTGGAGGTATCAAGTCTAATGGTGAGACTGTCGAGTTTGATGCTTCGTCTATAAGATATGAAAGGTTTGTTTCTCTATTAGAATCTTGGACTTTAGTTAATAGTTCTGGAGAATTATTGCCAGCTACAAAGGATAATATTGATAGATTGCATCCGGATCTTGCTTCTGTCATTTTAGATAAAATGGAAGAAATACTTAGTTAATACAGTTTTACAGCGTAGTACGTAATAAAAAAGAGGAAATCGTTAGGTTCTTTTAGAACACTGAGGAAGGTTCCTCTTTTTTATATTTGGAGACATTATATGCCAGAAAATTCTAGAGTCGAAGAAATAACTAAGGTTATACTTGATATAGAGGCTAGAGGTGCAGAGCAAGCATCTAAAGCTACTGTTAAGTTTTCTAAGGCACTTGGCGGTCTTGAGAAATCTGCGAAATCTTTACTGGGTCCAGTTCAAAAACTCGCAGGTTTAGTTGGTGGGGGATTGGGGTTTGGCAAATCTGTTGGTCTTGTAGAAGATTATTACAAAGCTATGACTAGCTTGTCTGCTCAGATGAATAAATATAATATAGGGGCAAAAAGATTAGAATCCACAATGGATTCTTTGAGTAGTACTCTTCACCTTACGAAAATGGAAACTATTGGACTTATGTCTGAATTTGAAAAAGGTTTCCCGCTTGCATCCGTTAAGGGTCTTGAAAAAATAATGAAGAATATTAAAAATGTTGTTGGCTCTAATGTGGATGCTATGAAAAGCATGGGCCAAAATCTTATGAGCTTGTCTACTCAATATCCTTGGCTTCAAAAATCTATAGAAAATATAGCAGATAGTACTAAAAAAGTATCTAAAATCGAACAAGAAAGGTTAAAAATTAATCTTGAAAGATTAATGGTTACTAAGCAATTGAGTTTGTCCGAGGTCAAGCTTCTACAAAATTTTGTAAATCAAAATAAACAAATATCAAAAGAGGATGAAGCTCATTTACAAAACTGGACACAATTCCAAGAAAAAATGCAAGATGTTAGAATCCAATTTGAAAAAATAGCAATGATTCTTGGGGAAGCTTTTGTACCGATGATCAAAAAAATATCTGCTTTTATGACGGAAAACAAAGCAACAATTCTTTTTTGGACTAAAAACATAGCTAAGTGGGCAGCGTATATAGCTCCTGTTCTTATTGGATTTAAGGCAATGAGAGGTATTGGCGGTATGGTTGGTGCACCTGCCATGATGGGAGCGTCATTGTTTGGCGGGAAAAAGGCTGACGGTTCGACTGGGGCATCTGGAATTCCTGCTGGATCGGGGATGTCAGCGGTGATGGGTGAAAAAATGGCTGGGCAGGCAGGTAAAAAACATGGAAAATCATTTATGAAAAGAATTCTTAGTGATAAAAAAGGCAATCTGCAATGGGGGAAAATGATGGGTGGGGCTATGGCAGGAGTCGCAGGAGGATTAATAGGCAAAACAGTTGGAGAGCAGATCGCGTTAAGTATGGGGGCCGAAAAGGGAGGGGTGGGAGCCACAATCGGAAGATATGCTGGGGGTATTGGTGGTGGAATGATGGCTGGTGCAGCTTTTGGTCCTGCTGGTGCTTTGGTTGGAGGAGCGGTTGGTGGTGCTGCAACCCTCATCTCTGATATTATGGGCTATTTTAATGAAGAAAAAAGAGAAAAAGAAAAAAGAAAACAAGAAGCAAAGAAAAATAGAATGGATAAGGCTAGAGCGAAAGGCGATGAGGCAGAAATTCTAAAAATACGACATCAAACCGGGGAAATTTCTGGAAGAGAATTTGAAGCAACAAAAAATTTAGAAAAACTAAAACAAAGAGAGTCTAGCAAAGGTGCGGGAACTTCTTTTGATAGAGGTCTAAAAAAAGATAAAATAGCTCGCCAAAAAGAACGAATAGTTTTAGAAGAATTTATTGGAGGAGGAGGTAAAGCTACAAAGGCACAAACAGAGTTCTATGGGAAGGACCGTGTTGGTGGTGGGCATATGACTAAAGGAGGGAAAAGAGACGTAAAGAGAGGAATGGATGCTGCGAAACAGAGATTGAAACATATTAATTGGGTTGAAAGGATGTCTAAAAAAAAGGCTCGCCAACGGGCAGAGCTTCCAGCAAAAATAACAGCAGCCCAAAAAGAACTGGATATAGCTACAAAGCTTGGTGATAAAGAAAGAGAACGTAGAAAAAATCTTTATATATTAACAGTAAGACAAGAGATGCAAACAGAAGCTGCTTCTGCACAATCTAATTTAATTGAAAAACAAGTTGGTTTAATGTTGATAGTAGGAAACTTAGATCAACAAAGTGTTGATACTAATCTGAAAAAACTAGATACTCAATTAAAACAAGAACAGACCACACTTAGACAGTTGAAGACAGCGGCAGAAGCTCGTTTAGCATCAGCCGTTGCCGCTAAGGACGTAGATGACATAAGGGAAGAAAAAACTGTGATAGCTAAATTAGAGGCTAAAATAGTTGACTCTCTAACAACCCAAAACAAATTGTTTTTGCAGAATATTAGGATGCATGACACAGCTAAAGAATTAGCCGCTGGAACATCTAGTATAATGGAAGCTCAAATCGGGATTCTCGATCAAATGGGTATGGGGATAGGTGCTCCAGCAGAGATGAGATATCAACTAATGAAACAGATTGGCAGTCAAATTCTTGAAACAGATAAACAAATTGCTAAAGCAAAAAAAGAATATAATGAAAAAGGAACAGACGAAGCTTTAAAACAAGTTAACAAATATGAACTTGAAAGACTTCAACTTGTACAGAAACAATTCTCTGTTTCTAAATCTTTAAGAGAGGGATGGGTTTCTGCCCTTTCCGCTATGACTGTTGCCTCTGGACGTATAACTAAAATTATGATAACAAGACAATCTAATTTAGCTACGTCGCTAAGCAAGGGAGGAGTGACCTCTAATGTTAGCGGTAAACTTGGGGCGGGTGGAGGAACAGCTTCTTCTAGATTCGGCATTAATGTGGCAGGAGGATTAGGTATAAGCGGTGGTGGTAACGCTGGATTCCAAACCGATTTTGGTCCAGATATGAGAAAAGTCAGAAATATGAATGAAAATATTATGAGAGGTAATATAGGTGGAGCGTCGAGGATAGCAACAAGCCAGGGCAATATCATGTCTAATAGAGCTATGTCCGGTAGTGGTACAGCATATCTAAAAGGTCCAGGTGTTGCAGCGGCTACGGCTCCAGGGGCTTCAGGGATCAGAAATATACCAGGCAGGAATGTAGGAGCCGGAGGAGGATGGTCTAAGACCGACAAACAAGGCGTTACAGTCCTTAATGTTAGCATCGAGGTACACAACAGAGCGGAATTAGATAAAGCTTTAGCTGATATAGCTAAAAGAACGCTCCCTAGATAAAGTGTTTGTGTTAATAGTATTTTCTCGATAAAAAGATAAGAATGGCTTCTGATATTAAAACAAATTCTATTTTACACCCAGCTATCCATGCAGCTAAGAGAAGCTGCTTAGAAGACGAGGGAAATGCGTATAAAAAGGGATTGTTAGAGCCTTGGGGAGTTATACCTTTAACCGCTAATGTAAAGGGTATACGTTATTCTTTTTCTATTACTCCAGTAGTTTTTCATAATGATACGCTACCATATAGAAGACGATTAGAAGGAAGTCCACCATCTGGATCATCTCCGACCGATAGTACTTGGCCCGCTGATGTTCCTACTAATGTTGACCTTACAAAAGATACCCGAGTCAATGAGATTATAAGTGGAAGCGGATCTATCACTAAAAGGTTAGGAACTACCTATACAGGTAGAGATAGCGATAATAAACCTATTACCTATACAGTATATGATACGTTTATTGATGGCGGGACTACTTTTAATGTAAAAACCTGGGGATATGACGGAGACACTTACACTCATCAGACCAGAGAAGAAGGAGGGGAATTAAAAGGGGAGGATAAAACTAAGGTGGGAAAAAATGTAGATGGTAGTGAACATGATTGGAGCGAAAGACCTTCTAATTCTCCTATTCTCACATCTTATTCTGAAATTTATGAAGAGCAACCAAACAACATAAGATGGTGGTTCAAATTAGATAATATAGAGACAAGTTTTGATTCATATATAAATTGGGATGAAACCGCCAATGATTCTAGAGATCTTGCAAATGAAGTTTTAGGAGAAGATCTTCAAGCTGCTGTAGACTCATATCTGAATGATGTTGATAATTCTACAAAACCAGACCACATGACTCAAAAAGAATGGGATCAGAATATAGCGGATATTCACACTGCTATGGAGGATACTTTAAATTCCTCTAAGGCAGATATTGGCAGATACTTGGATACTCTTTCTGAATCTGAAGCCATATTAAATGAGACAGAGGACATAAAGGCAGATACTCCTGCTGTCGAATCTGTTGATTATGTTAGGAATGGAGTAGCTTATGTTTCAGATGACATTGCAACATTAGTTGATGATACGGTAAGTGGATCAAGTAGTTATATAGATATTTCTGATAATACTCAATCTCTTATAGACGCTTCTGTAGAATCTATAAAGGCGGGTTCTGGGGATCTGAGGAATAGTCCGATGAAAGATACAGAAATAGAAACGGGAGATAATACTATAGATGGTATTTTTGTTTCTTATATAAACGATTTTGAGTATATTTCAAGAAATGGAGACCCTGACGATGACACTGATAGTACACAAGCTTTTGATTGGGGGATCAGACAACCTTTATCTCAGGTATTTTTTGGAAACGATGGTTCGGCTAATTGTCCAAAGTTAAAAATATCTATTATAAACATCAAGGGAGGCGTTCCTAAAGTCGGTGAAGGGGTCGCAAAGCCCCCACAGAGAGACTCTATCGGAGATGGCAGTACAGAGATCACTTTAGACGGAGAGGAGCTAGGGCAAGAGTTTAAGGCAGGTGATTTAGTTTCAGGAAGAAGTCACACAGAAGGCGATTGGGAAATAAGGGAATATAGATATAATCCTAATCAAAATGGGAGTGGAGCTACTGTAACTGATTGGGTAAGAACTCTAAGAGATAAAAATGGGAATAGTACTGGGCAGGAGACATATAGGGAAACTTCTTCGGTCAATAACGGAGAGGTGACTAAAACTCGTGAACATATAGATGAGAATGGAACAGTTACTCATGATTGGGAGGAAGAAAATTCAGACGAAGAGCCTAAAGACGCAACTGAAGAATCTAAATTTGTTATACAGTTAATTAAAAGAAGAAGGTTAAGTACTGGCTCGGACGTTTTAGCTATAGATTGTGATGATGGAGACAAAATAACCTATAATAGAGGAAGAGATGATTGTTCTTGTAGTGATTTAACTTCTGAGACTACGTTTTCTTTTGCTGCTGTCCCAGGAAATCCTTTCCTTGGAGAAGATATATTGCTTTCTAGTGGGTTGAATGATGATTCTTTTAGTTTTGTTTTTCATACTGTTATAGAGAATCCTTATATTTTTTCTAATAGGAAAAATTTCATAGAATTTATTACAGGAGATGAAGATACTACAAATAATTTCGCTCGTGAACCTTTGTCTATTTCGTCTGCTAGGTTTATTAAAGAAGATTGTGTTGGAGATAATATTTTTCAACATAAAAGGTTAGGGTATTGTTCGAAGTGTGGGGAGTGTTGTAGAGCCGAAAAAAAATATCAACCTGATGGGATATTGGTGGGTGGTGCGGTTGGTAAACGTCTCGTTTTGAAAAAAAATAATATAATTGATGGTATATTATATTGTGATTTTGTAATTAAAGAATCTGACGGAACGTTTTCATGTTCATTTATGGTTAATCAAGAATTGTCTCAAGAATTTAAAGCTCAATATAAGTGGTTTTTGTCTGAGTGCCAAGAGTTTCCAGATCCTAACGAAGAAGGTCATTGTCCACCTTTTTACGATCATTTAAAAACATGTCCTAACTGTACATTTAGGATCATAGATGGCTAAAGATTATTTATATCCTGTTGGAGACGGAGGGACTAATGAGTGGACTCCATCTGCTGGAGGCACCAACTGGGCAACTATAGATGACGCTTGGGACGCTGCGAGTCCTGATGATGATTGGTGTAGCTCTACAACAAAGAACGAGGAGTGTTCTGGCGGATCAATGACTAATACGATTGTTACTGACTCTGACACTATTACAGACGTACAATATCATTTTAGAGGAAGAGAACCTGGTGGTGAAACTGTAAGAGCAGGCATTAGTGATGGGACTGTTCATGTAACCGATAGGGTAAATGCGGCGTTTGGTCTTACAAGTTCTGGTTCTTTAGCTGTTTCTCCCAGCGGGGCTGCTTGGACGCCAACTATACTCGACAGTCTTACGTGGCAGGTCCAGGCTATATCTGTTGGCAAAGAAAGTGCTATCTCTTGGGAACTTAGTCAATTTTATGTAGAAATAACCTATACAGGAACATCTAGCTCATCTAGTTCTATTTCATCTATTTCATCTAGTAGCATTTCAAGTTCATCTAGTAGTAGATCGTCAAGTTCATCTAGTAGTAGATCGTCTAGTTCATCTAGATCCAGTTCTTCATCTAGTGCTGGTTTGTCTAGCTCATCTAGTTCATCTGTTTCATCGTCTAGTTCATCTAGTACAAGCTCATCTAGTAGTGAATCATCTAGCTCTTCTAGCAGCACTTCTTCTAGCTCATCATCTAGTAGTAATTCCAGTAGTTCATCGTCTGGTGGTGAATCAAGTAGTTCATCTAGTAGTAATTTGTGTCCTTGTCCAGGAGTTCAGGTCGAAGCTTGCAATGATGTTACCCCTGATAGTCTGTATGTTACATTCCCTGGAACAGAAGCTATAGTTTTTGATTGTGATACCGAAGAAGAAGCTGATATAAAATATGGCACAAGATGTGCTGTACAGGTCGAAGGAGACCCAAATAGTTACTATGATTCGTTTATAGATATTGATGGGAATCAATGGCAAACGCTTATTGAGTTTTCAGGGAGTGCTGTTCCTGGATTTACAGTAATGGAAGTAGAGATATATCGGGGATTGGAAGCTGTTTATGCTACAATGGCAGACCCTAATAATTTGGTAGCACAATGTTGTGGTTCTCACATTAAATCTAACCGATTTAGTTCCCAATCAGACTGTGGTGATCTTTACGGAGGACTACCAGTAGGTTATTATGGTGGTTGGGTAAAAATAGTCCCATGTTGTGAAGACGAATCTAGTAGTAGTAGTTCAAGCGAGTCAAGTATATCTTCAAGTAGTTCAAGCGAGTCAAGTATATCTTCAAGTAGTTCAAGCGAGTCAAGTATATCTTCAAGTAGTTCCAGTAGTTCTAGTAGATCTTCAAGCAGTTCTAGCGAGTCAAGTATATCTTCAAGCAGTTCTAGTATGTCTTCGAGTAGTTCTTCAAGTAGATCCAGTAGTAGCAGTTCTTCAAATAGTTCAAGTAGTTCAAGTAGTTCAAGCGAGTCTAGTAGATCTTCAAGCAGTTCCAGTAGTTCTAGTAGATCTTCAAGCAGTTCCAGTAGTTCTAGCGATTCTTCAAGCAGTTCCAGTAGTTCTAGCGATTCTTCAAGCAGTTCCAGTAGTTCTAGCGATTCTTCAAGCAGTTCCAGTGGAACTGTTGATACAGAATGGGTTTTGGATTTATTCGTTTATATAGAAGCTCCAAATAATTTAAAAATGTTGTTATTTAGAGGTGTTGAGGCATATAATAATGAGTCTCTTCCGTTAACGAAAAAAATAGAATTTGAAGATAATCTCGTTAAAGAGGGTATGAAGACAAAAGAATATGATTTTGGTGATAGTCTGGAATACTTACAAGAGGCTTGTTGGGGATATAAATTTATAAATAATACAGAAAAGATTATATCAAGTGGACATAGTGGCACGTGTGAATTGTATCCTGCGATAGAAAAAATAGAAGGGCTTACAACAGCAAAACTCTCTACCTCGTTAAACAATAGAGACAGAGACCATAATGCTTTATTCGAGGATCAGAAAAACTATGCCTATTACTATTCAAATGAAAGAGACGTTTACGAAGACGAAAAAGGAACTTATATAGATGAGATAAACAAGAGCTATACATCCCATTACCACAAAGGATCTGCTGCTTATAATTTATTCACTCCTCCTTTAGTTACACATAATACCATGTCATTTATATTCTCTGAAGAAGAGGAGATGAAAGATTTCCCATTTACGTTAGTAAAACAAGCAGAAAAAGTTAAAGGAGAGGGTGATAATGAAGATGGTTTTATAGTTGATTTAGTTGATGCTTATGTCGCTGACATTACTTTTGTGGGGTTAACTCCAAAACCGGCAAAAGGAAAAGACGATAGAGTCAATATTTATAAAAATATTTCTAAAACAACAGAATTCCAAGAATATAGTGCAGGATATCCAAACGTAGACAAAGACGACAAAGGAAACAATAGAAGAGCCAATGGTGTAAGTAAATTCTTATTTTATTATTTTAGTGAGGATTCAGACGCTGTACAGCGTCTTTTAAGAGAGGAAGAAGATACGCTATTAAAAGGAAATATGATTCCTCTTAGTGAAACATCTACCGAGAAAAGGCTTGCTCCAATTAATGAATTCAAAGGAGCTAATGACCTAACTTCTACTAAAATACTTGTGAATAGAGCTTTAAGTGCGGGCGATACTATTTATATCACAGGTAGGATTGTCAGAAATCGTCATTTTAGACAAATTGTTCAACTTCACACAAGAATCAGTAATGATAGACTTAGGATGTATAAATTTTATGATTGGGACTCTTTGGACAGTAATGATGAAGGGTTCGATTTGTATAATTGTTTGAGACCTAAATCTATTACAGAAGCATTTAATTCTGTTATTGGATGCCATAAAATGAAAAAAGAGAATGATAGTGACGAAGATAAATATGAAGAACAGTGGAGGATGTCTGAATTATTGACTAATGCCAAATTAATACACAGAAGATGGCTAAAGCAGTTTACTGGAGATGAACCTTTATTACAGAAGAGATTAACGGCAAGTGGAAGTTCTAGCAGTGACAATTATGTTCCTGGTCAAGAGGCTAAGAGCGAACCGCTTTGTTGGGCAGCAGACAAGCGTGGGATTATTAAACTAACCCTTCATTTTGACGGAACTTTTACATCGGAGATTATTCTTGCTAGAGACAAAATGGATGAACGAGCTAAAAGGTGGTTTACTACATACCTTGAATCTCAAGGGCTAACTAAGGTCAAGAAGTTGGAAAATAAGCTTAATGTCGCAGTCAAGGAGTCTATTCCTACAGGTCTCCAAGAAAAAGAAAAAGATCACTTCTCAGAAGTGTTTACTAGCGGTATGCTGTTCGATGTTAGCGAACATGTTAATATGATAAAGAAAGATCATTTTAAACTTCCTTATATTAGGTCTTTTGCTTTAGCTATAGGATTGTTAAAATTTGGAGATAAACCTATTGGCATTCCTGGTCTAGATATTATAGATGATTTATCGCAAAAAAGTCAAGAGAGAATAGAAGAAATAATAGAAGCTGGATTTGACCCAGAAGTAGAAGCCGCTCTCATAGAGGCAGAAGAAGAGGAAGCGGTGATTGAAGCGGTATCTTTTGATTTGTCTAATTCTTATTTTGTTCCAAGTGGAACGAGTGCAATACTTAGAAATTCTCCATACAATGCGGCTGGTAGACCTGACGATAAGGTTCCATCTGCGGGAGAGACAAAAAAAGAAAAAGAGGAGAGAATAAAGAAAGCTATTGAAGCGGCTCCTGACAGATATGATTTCCAGAGTTATCAGACATATTTGTCTGGATATTTTAGAAATGCATATGTTAAAACTATTGATTCTGTTATAGAGAATTCTTTGAAAAGTAGTATGTTATCAGCAAAAGATTGGATCACTACATTTGGAGTCTCTCTTACGACATGGAGTGATACCATCTCTGGAGGTAATAGTTTCTTTAGCGGTAGCGATATCCCTCCTGGAAATTATTCCATTGAAACTACGGGAGAAGATTCTGAGCTTTATTACAGGGCTGCTCCTCCGTGTAGCGGATCTAGAAAATATATTTCGATAGGGGATAATGGGGATATCAATCATCTCAGCGGAAGCATGTATGTAGCTGCTGGCGGTTCTCACACTTTGACTATGACACTAGCTGGAGTCAAGCCTCTCATAATAGGTAATACGATACAAGATAATTTTACAGGTGTTAAATTAACAACTGTAAGTAATACTATATTTCTCCCTCGTTCTGCTAATATCCGTATTTATGTAGAGACTTTTGGGATACAAAGAGATTTTGGTACTACTCATGACGATTTTCAATACGATGATTCTGACAATCCTGGAGAACCAAATGTTTTGGAATGCTGTAATATAGATACAGAAAGAGCACTTGAAAATCTTAATGTTGAAGTATTATCTCCATCTCCTCCATATACTATCGATGGGGCTGGAATCTATGTAGCTACGTGGCCGTATTCTGATATTGAAATAATAACTTCTACAGACTTCATATACAACACTGTTAGATTCCACGAAGTAAAAGACAAAGCATATCCTTCTTGGAAGACTTTTGGAGTCACTAGAACTGAGGCTTTGAATATATGGAATAAAATGATAGATGACGAATGGGAAGATCACGAAACTGAAGTTGAAACCGTTCCTCTTGATTATTGGACTGTACAGTTTGAAGGAGCTATTATAGCATCTGCATGCCCAGATTCCGAAGATGATGAAACGGCATCCTTTTTAGACCCTGATGATATTGGATCAGATGGATCTGGAGGGTCTGGAGAGGAAGACGAGGATCTTTCTGATCTAGATGCTATTAGAGTCGATCATGTATTGGGCGAGAAGTTTGCATATAAAAGAGGAAGAGTTATTGCTGTAGACGGTGGAAAGAATCAAGGAAAAGAAGAAAGCGTTATCCCATACATAGACGTTAAAGTTATTTTTGGCAAGAAATCAGGTATGTTGCAATTCCTTTTGAAATCAAGCAGTTCTACTTGTCCCGACCATCCATGGCTTTATATGAGGTATTTGGATCTTAATTATACTTTAAAAGATGAGAGCGAATCGACGGTAATAACTCTTTGTACTTTAGGACAAGGGAAGAATAGGATTCTTACTATTGTTGATGTTATAGATTTGAAAGGACATAATGGCAAGATTAGAATTGATGCTGGTTTTGCTGAGTTTGGCAAAATAGCTATTATTTCAAAATCTTTAAATAACATACAGATAGATTCGGCTGTAGCACAAAGTTTGTCTGAAGATGATTTTTATAAATATAAAGTTTATAATTCTAATGCTTTTGGAGATATGAGTATATCTGGAAATACGATTAGCATTAACGATATTAAGTTAGTATGTAATAAGTGGGCTGATTCTTCTATTAAGCTGAATACGGAGAAGAATGTTGAATCAAGTAGTTTCTGGCCTTTCGCTCCTTATGCGGAGCAACAGTTAACAGATTCTACTCGACCTACTGCCTTTAGATTGGCGTATGGAGTCCCTGTAGTCGATTCTAAGGGACGTATTTTTGTTTTCTACCCTGATGCTAGGAGAAATATATCAGCAGCTATGTCAGTAGACAGTGGATATACTTGGTTCTTGTTTGATGGTTTAATAAAACTGTTACAAAGAGAATCGGCTAGATCTCCTTTTGTTGTCTATAATAGGGAAAAAGACATGGTTAGTTTATTCTATCTATATGAGTCTTATTCTAGTAGTGGAGATTTGTTAGCTGTAAAGCATATTCCTATGTCTTTATTTAATGCTTCTGAGGCTTTTATCCCATATGAGCCACCAGAAAATATTTCGGGTTTAGATAACGCCCTTTCTAATTTCTCAAAATCAGGGATAGCTCTTAGAAATATCCCATCAATAATTATTGAAGGAAATGTACCAGATGAGGTAGATGAAGAATCGGTTTCGTATTGTTCTGACGCTTTTAATCTTCGAGATGCGGTAGGAGGTTGGGGTTGGGCTAAGAGCGGATATGCAGGGTTGAATAGAGGATGGAGTTATTATGAAGATGAGATGAAGAAAGGAACGGCTGTTTTACCAGAAGATATAGGTACTACCGAAACAGGTACTGCTAGATTTTTGTTGGGGAATAGAGATTTGAGTCTTGATCTTAGAAATGTCCGTTTTGCGGCATATTATGATTTGAAAGGAGTTTTAAGGCTTGTAGGGGTTAATGATACATTTAGTAGTGGTTTAGAGAGTTCTAAACAGACAGTTATTCAAAGGGCTGACAGTACGATGTTTATTAGTTCGTCTCATGATTATTATAATTGGGTTACGGATATGAGCGATATCAATTTTCACAAAAAACAGGATGAAACATCTGTTGGAGATGAGACATATACAGAACGAGATTATAGTGGGGATGTTTTTAGAAGGTGGTTCTTGATGAATGCATTTTTGTGTTTTTCTGCTTCTAAATGGACTAGCGTAGTAAATTGTGTAGGCGTTCCGTCTTCAGTCAGCGCATTTAGTAATACTGGATGTTGCGAAGAAAGTTCTCAAGGAAAAGTTAATACAGTTATCCCAGACGCAGAAGATTTAAAGAAACTATGTTTTAGAGAGAACGAGACTCAGATAGATTTAGGACCGATAGAGGTTATCAGTAATGAGTTAACTGGGGATGTCGTTGTCGTATTCTCTTACCAAGGAGATATGTTTGTCAGAAGGATTGTAGACCGAATGATAGACTTCTATACTGAAGAAAATAGAGGAAGTTTGACAGAAAAACAGAAGTTAGCTATAGGCAATACGTTTAATTTGACAAAAACTTCGCCCAATAAACCTGTGTTTATTGCGGGAAGTACTCCTATATCTTCTATTGATGACGATTATTATGATACTAGTCAAAGAGTAGAGGATAATGATGCTGGAGATGGAGTATTAAGTGGAATAAAGCCTGGAGCTTATTTTACTAGAAAAGGATTATTAAGAGTGCTTTATTTTGATTCCCAAGCAGATATTTGGGGAATTTCATTGTCGTTGCCTGAATTTAGTGTAGTTATAGAAGATGAGGTCTTAGAAGTCGAAGATGATAGGGATTTTGGTAGAGAAATTTAATGGGTTTGAGAGGATAATTAGTCAACTATCCCTTCCTAAAGGAAACTTTAGCGAGAATCTCATAAGAGGTTAAGTTGACCAGACCACTAACAGGAGATTAAAAGTTGTTAGTAAACGATAAGAAAGAAATTAGAAACGAAAGTATGACGCACCAGTACTTTCCTCTTTGGTTGCAGATTAAACAGTTCTGTGAGGTA
>Ga0233413_10000241_pt1 | contig 27692 bp, 26 predicted proteins | sample Na_anoxic_6_MG_FD_189019 | JGI IMG/M metagenome (GOLD analysis project Ga0233413, IMG submission 189019) | Seawater microbial communities from Saanich Inlet, British Columbia, Canada - Na_anoxic_6_MG | ecosystem: Environmental > Aquatic > Marine > Inlet | place: Canada: British Columbia...
TTTAACATAGTATCGTCCATAATATCGTCCATAATATCGTCCATAATATTTGGATTATATTCGAGAGTAATATTTCGTGTTTCGTCTATGGTTATAGCTTGTGTAGGGAATGTTGGTTTATTGTCATCTTCATTTTCATTGTTTACATCATTGTTTACATCATTGGTTACATCATTGTTTACATCATTGTTTACATCATTGGTTACATCATTGGTTACATCATTGTTTACATCATTGTTTACATCATTGTTTACATGAGTGTTTGGTAAATTAACATTTAATTTACTAACTAAATTAAACAATGCCATATTTAATCCGTTGATAACCATTTGTTGAGATTTAAGAGTCTTCTTTAATGATTCTATTTCGTTCATTAAATTCGCATCATTCTCATAAAAAACTTTAAAATCTAATTGTTTTTCAATATTGGTTATCACTATTTGTGTTATTTTTTCTATATCTATCTGGTTATTTGTCTGGTTATTAATTATTTGGTTATCATTTGTCTGGTTATCATTTGTTTGTTCTCTAGCCATAGTAATTTCTCTAATAGTTTCTTCAATAATATTTAATTTTAAATGGTGTTCTTTTAATATTGATAATGGATTAAATGGTGTTGATTCTTGTGTAGGTGGATTACCACGTGATTGTTGCTGTTGTTGTTGTTGTTGCTGTTGTTGTTGTTGTTGTTGTAAATGTTGTTGATATTGTTGTTGTTGTTGTTGTTGTTGTTGACGTTGGTTTGTTGGACCACTTGTAGAAGTTGGTCCAGAACCACCTCCAACTCGCCTTCTTCTTGCGCCTGCTAACGATGAACTTGAACTACTCATATTTAAATATAAATATAAATAATACTAAAAATTAAATTTCTTATCGCATTTTAATTACTTTAATAAATCGCCTAAATAATTGAAAATAACTAAAAAAAATACATAATTTAAATAAATGGAAAAGGAATTAAAAATATTTTAAATATTTATATATTAAAATGTTATTCAACATTCTAAATGCCTTACTATTATGCGTATCTGTATATTCTTATACAGAATTAGCTCAACTAGATCAAATTACAAAACTACCTGGCTCCGAAAATTTAAATATTACTTTTAATCATTTTTCCGGATATATTCCTGTAGGTGAATCAAAACAAATACATTATTGGTTTGTCGAATCTATGAATGATCCATTAAAGGACCCATTAACTTTTTGGACAAATGGAGGTCCTGGATGTTCTGGATTAATTGGATTTTTAACCGAACAAGGTCCATTTAAACCCGATAAAAATATGAATTTAGAGTTCAATCCATATGCTTGGAACACCATTTCTAATATGGTATTTATAGAAATACCCGCTGGAGTAGGCTATTCATATTCTACTGATAAATCCGATTATACCACTGGAGACGCTCAGACTGCGGAAGACAATTATAATATGATTCAAGGTTTTTTAGAAAGATTTCCAGAATATTTAGCCAATGATTTATACATCACATCTGAATCTTATGGTGGTCATTATATGCCTACATTATCTAAATATATTGTTGATGAGAATTCTAAAAAAACAAACAACATAATTAATTTAAAAGGATTTGCTGTGGGTAATCCATATACTAATTTTTATACAGGAGTTCCATCGGGATTAGCGACATATTGGGGACATCAAATAATATCCAAACCTATATGGGATGAATATTCATCATTATGTCTAACTAAGAAAAAAATTGTGAATATGGAAGAATGTGAAACATTAATGTTAAAAATGTATGCCCAGAGAGGTAAAAATATAAATCCATATGCGTTAGATTATCCTGTATGTGTAACAGATAAAAAATTAGCCAATGGTAGAGCTCAAAGAAATTGGTTAATCAACTATATAACAAGTGAATATTCGTCTAAATTTAAAAGTGTTATTCATAATGATATAAATACTTATGAACCATGTGAAGATAATTATGCTGCCAGTTATTTAAATTTACCTGAAGTAAAAGAAGCAATCCATGTGAAGACGGATATTGAATGGGAAGAGTGTTCTCGAACAATTAAATATAATATTAAAGATAAAGAGTCATCAATGGTTGAATATTACAACTATTTGATTGATGGAAATTTTAATTTAAATATATTGGTATATTCAGGTGATGATGATTCTGTTTGTTCTACAGAAGGGACACAAAGTTGGATATGGGATTTAGGTTACGAAACATCAAGACGCAATTGGGAGACCTATACTTATAATGATCAAACAGCTGGATATTTTACTGCGTGGAAAGATACAAAATTAGGATTTTTAACTATTCGAGGAGCAGGTCATGAAGTTCCTACTTATAAACCAGAAATCGCATTAGATATGTTTAAGAAATATTTAAAAGGTTATTGGACTTTTTCTGAACAGTAAACCACAAGACATTAAATTACCGTTTTTTATTTTATTTCATTTTTTCATATTACTATATATATATAATAATATGAAAAGTATAGTTCGTCGTCATAAGAAAACGAGTGTAAAAACAACTCGTAAAAATAAAACTCATAAAAAAAAATCCATAAAGCGATCAAATAAATATAGAAGAAGTAGAAGTAGAAGTAGAAGTAGAAGTAGAAGTAGAAGTAGAAGTAGAAGTAGAAGTAGAAAAAATAGAAGAATTAGCAAAAAAAAAATATATAAAGGAGGAAATAACGATGTGAACTGTTGTATATGTAATAAAAAACAAAATATAGAAAATACACTAGCCCCTAGTAAATGTTTACAACAAAATATGAATAAGGCACATAGAATATGTCGCGATTGTTGGTGGGATAAATTTGCCATTGAAAATATGACTCACGATTGTCCGGGTTGTAAAAAGAATTTACCCCTAACAACTACAGATAATACAGATTCAAATGAAGTAATAGATTTAACTTAGAATTAGTTAAAAAATATATAAATAGTATTTAACTATTATAATAATGGAAAAATATATAGATAATCCAGATACCTATTATGTAAAACATAATGTAAATCATAGTGAATATTTTATGCACAAATATGTACATAAATTAAATATATTAAATGTGCCAGAAATTGTAAAATATGATGATGAGAGTAAAATAATGGTAATGTATAAAATGGGAATTCATAATTTATCAGATTATTATGGAGATACTGCTACCAAAGTTCCGGATAAATTATTTAACCAAGTCATTAAAATAGTGCGTAATTTGGTATTACATGGTATAGAATATCCAGATTTAACGGGTTATAATTTTATAGAAGATCCAACTGGCATAGTGGGGATAATTGATTTTGAACACTCCTCTTTAATGACTTCGTCCCAAGTTAATAATATTCATATACAAAATATTTGTAATGGTTATAAAGTATGGAATCCAGAATTTAGATAGGTGAAATCAATAAAAATATATAATTATTTTTTATAGTTATATATTTTACATCGTGTATCGTATTAAATCTCTTAATTCAAAATTTCTTGGTTACCATTATGCATACTGATACTAACCCAGACGAAGTTAAGCAACCATCTTTATTTTGATAGGTGGATGGTGTTGATAATCATGTATCTTAAAATCTTCTAATACATAGTCATTAATATTATATCTCTTGTTTAAAATTTCCAGTGTAGGAAATGGGTATGGAGTTCTTGAAATTTGCTCTTTCATAGCATCTAAATGTTCCGCATATATATGGCAATTACCACCGTAATGTATAAATTCATGGGGTATTAAATCACAATGTTTTGCTAATAAATGTACTAGAAAGCTGTAGGAACATATATTAAATGGAGCACCTGCTGCTTCATCTTTGCTGCGCTGAAACATACAACAACTTAACTTGTTACCATCAACCACATTAAATTGAAATAAAACATGACAAGGTGGTAAACATCCTCCATCTAATTGTTCTACATTCCATGCACTAATTACCATTCTTCGTGAGCTTCGTTGAGCAGGGTCTTTCAAAGTATCTATTACTTGTTGTAACTGGTCTATACCTTGTCCCGAATAATCAGCATCACAACCCTTATATTGCGCATTCCAAAATCTCCATGAATATCCATAAAGACTGCCCACATCACCTTCTTCGTAATGATGTAACCCTCTTGAATCTAAAAATTCACGGGTAGTATTCGCATCCCAAATATGAACTCCAACATCGTTTAATCGTTTATTTGAAGTATCTCCTCTAATAAACCATAATAGCTCTTTAAGGCAAGTTTTCCAAGCAGTTTTTTTAGTAGTAAGAATAGGAATCTTGCCATTCTCAAGAGAGAAATGCATTGCTGAACCAACAGCAGTCTGAACGGCACCGTTTCTACCCTCTTCCAAAGTGCCGTGTTCCATTAAATCTTTTAGCAAATTTAAGTATTGATATTCTTCGTGATAATTATCTTTTCCTGGACGAGGATCTCTATCTTTGTATTTATTTAGGTCAATTGCATATCTCAACATTATATTCAAAAATAAAAGTATATATTTAAATATTTTTAAATCTTATTATAAATCATATGGATAGACTTGAAAAAAATACAGGAAATAGTGAAGAAGGATTTATAAAAACAGTATTTCCATTTGATGAAGCTCAAAAAGGAACTTTATTAAATATTCTTCAATATTCAATTTTAGCTATAATTCCTATTATCATTTTACTAAAATTAATAAAAGAATATATCCCTGAAGCCGATGATGATAAAGGAAGTTTAGTATTATCTGTGGAAGTTGTTGGACAATTATTTGTAATGTTTATTGCTCTATATTTTATTCACCAAATCATAGCATATTTACCTACATATAGTGGTAAGGGATATGGTGATGTTAATCTTATTAATGTAATAGCACCTATTTTATTTATCGCCATAACAATGCAAACTAAATTTGGAGAAAAGATTCATATTTTGATGGACAGAGTATGGGAATTATATGATGGTCAAGTATCTTCTAAAACAAGCAATAACAAACAACAAGGACAACAAGGACAAGGACAAGGACAAGTTCGTGTAACTCAGCCAATCACCCAACAATTTAATTCTGCCCCAGCAAATATTGCCAGTCCTCCTCCAGCCCAAATGACTAATAATAAGAGTCAATCCAATGAATATTCAATTCCTCAAGCCCCTAACTTTAATAATATGTATGCCGGTCCTGAAACACCTATGGTTGGAGCAGCAAATCCTACTATGGAAGCTATGGAGCCAATGGCTGCGAATGATTTCTTAGGAAGTTCATTTGGAACATCATTTAATTAAACCAAAAACAAATAATTAAATTACATAATATTTAAATTTAATTATTTTTTACTTTATTAAGAAGGCGTAGTAGGTAAACTTGTAGCGATTGATGGACCATATTGCGGATTGGATTGAGCAACCCCACTTTGACTTAATTCAGAAGCTCTTATTAAAGCCTCATTTGTCGCTTTTACAGTAGCATCTTTTAATTGTTTTGCTTTTAGTTCACCGAGATTACCTAATGCATAAGTAACATTATTTGTTCTTTTCATTTTAGTATATTTTTTTGAAGCAGAATCTGCAGCAGCCTTAGTGGCAGAAGCAGCAGAATCAGAAGCAGCCTTACTAGCATCAGCAGCAGTAGTAGAAAGGGCATCAAAATAAGGTTTACTATCAGTATGAGTTTCTTTTAATTTTTGGTGGGCGTGATTTTTAAAGTTATCCATATGAGGTTGAGTTTTTTTTATTTGTTCTTCTGTTTTTTTTTTCGCTAATTCATACTGTTTATTTGCTTCAGCTTTACCCTTTGCCATTGATTGTTGTAACGATTCTTTAGTAGGCATTGTAAAAAAACCTCCTTTTCTAGATTTTCTAGATTTTCTAGATTTTCTAGATTTTCTAGGTTTTCTAGATTGATGTTTACCTCTATTTTTTCTTCTATATGTGTTGGCCATTATATAAAATATATAGAAGATAAATTAAACGAATTCCTAAATATTACCAATTTTATTTATATACATTTTTAATTTCATTTGTCAAATAAGTATTTTTACTAATAGCACTAATTATTTTTCTTGTTTCCTTTTCATCATTTTCTATATCCGTCATTGTATGAAATACCAACATTGTTATTTTTGTTTGTAAATCATCCTTTACATCCCATCCATCATTTGCATCTTGCCATTTATGTATATTCACTCTTTGTTTCACGGATAAATCTTGTATTCCCTTCAATAGATGTAGTAGTTCATTATCCTTTTCCCATGTATCATCGTCCTTTACATACAATGTCTTTCTCGAGGCATCCGTACAATGAATAGGACGCTGTAAAATATCCAATTGATTTAAACCATTAACCATCATTTTGGTGATTGATTTTGTTAATCCATCTTCTATCGTATGATCATATGTTTCCGCTGTTATAGGTAATGATTGTATAAAATCAGTTAAATTCATCGCATCTTTACAGTGTTCATTTAAAAACATTTGAATATTGAATTGATTGTTAGTAGTATTGTGACTATTATTATTGACATTCCCTTTGACATGAGGGATAATATCTAAAAATGATTTTTGAAATTCTTTATTTTCTTTCATCATCATTACAATGATTTCTTTAAAGTCATGTTGATTATTTTTATCATCCATATTTTTTTGAATATCTTTTATTACTGAATGTAATTCCTTATTTTCATCCTTAACCGTTTTCAATTCATGTAATATAGTTGTATCTTTTGGTGGTTGTGTAGTAACTAAATTACTATCAATTACAATATTATTTGCTTGACTTATGTAGCATTTTTTTTGATGTCTATAATACCCACTATCCCATTTATATGTTTTGCCACATTCACAAATATATTGTTTCGACGGTTGTTGTTTCGGCGGATATTTGTGAGAGGGGATTTTTTGGGACAAAGTACTATCATTTACTACCATTTTACTACCATTTTGGTGTTTTCTAGTCAATAAATGTTTATTAAAGTCTTTTTTACTACTACAACCATAGTCGCAAGATTTACAAAAAAGGATTTTTGGGATTTTTTGGGACAAATTACTATCATTTACTACCATTTATATGATAGTAGAAAAAATCCCCTAAATCCTTTCCGCAAATACTTAAAAATTTATCAATCACAAATTAAAATAAATTAAAAATGAAAACAGAGCATAATGCTCTAAAACGCTTTTTCACCACTTTTCTCAATCCTTTTTCCCAAAATAAAAAAAACACAACAAATATATGTGTGTAATTTTAAAAAGTCAGATTAGGTCTGTGAAAAAAGTAAAAAAGTAAAATACCTACAACCATCATTGACAGTGCCTTTTTTTCAGTCCATCTTTTTTACCTACATATGTAGACGATTGTCTACATCATCTAAATAGTATTGTATATTTTTTGTGTAAAAACAGTCCCTTGAAGTCAAGGTAAATCAGAGAATTTATCCCCCGAAAATGGGAAATCCATATTTGAGAATCCTCGGCACTGGATTTGGGGGATAATTATACCCATTGACTCAGTCCAAGGAAAATATCCTCCGAATCGGTAAAATAAGGAAACTCATTGCGGATTATTGGATTTCTAGCCATTCATTGTATGTTTTATCAAATTGGATGATAAAATCCTCCATTTTCGGAAAATAGATATTTTCATTATAGATTGTCGGATTTCGGGACATATCAATGTTGATGGAGTATATGACGATAATAATTATATTTAGTTATTTAAAAATAAATCACTATTAAAATATATGAATGATAATAGTGATAAAGATTATTTATTAAAATCACTAGATAATGAAAATAATTCAAGTATAGGTAACCTAAATTCAAAACTAATTAAATCAATGAAAAATGATTATTTACAACAGTTACAATTATCTAGAGACAAGTTAAAAGAATACCATAAAAAATTAAAAGACTACAGATATGTAGACGATTTATCAAATATTCAATATGGTAGATATATTAGATGGATTAATTTAACAGATCCTAACAACTTAAAATTAACAACCGGTGGAATAATAATAGATATTAAAATTTGCGAAACTGGTATTCATCTTATATGTAAAAATTTTAAGAATCATAAATTTCAAATAAGAATAAATGAGTGTTTTATTTTTCAAAAAATAACAGAACAAGAAAAAATTATTTTATTCGCACTAGATTATCTAGACAAATAATAAATTGGTTAAAATGAATTGGTTAAAATGAAAAATCATCATTTCTGTTTACTATTATTATATATTATATTTCGTTCTAACGCTGCTTTATTAATATTATCTAAATATAGATTTTGTTTTATTCGGGTAAATTCAAGTTGTTTATTTATACGTAGTATTGTATTTTCATATCTATGCTCTGGTTTTAATTTAGATTGTTCTGCTGCGTATATTTTTATATCATTATAATGTTGATTAATCGCCTGTTTTATATGTATTGGTTCCATATTTGTTACATCTAAATCCATAATACCCTGATAACCTGGTATAATATTATCTGTATTCATCTATTATAATAAATAATATATTTAATTTATTATTATATTTTTTGTCATTATTTGACATCAATTTTTATATGGTATCAATCGGGGATATATTTAATATTTGTTTCCAAACATTTATTCTTTTTATCGCTTGTAAATGTAGTTCTAAATAACACATTTTAGCATATTCAGTAGTAAATAAATTATCTTCGGCATGTCGAAGAACCCGTTCTCGGAACAAATTTTCGGCATGTTGAAAAGTATTTTTAAACTCTTCATCTCTACTATTAAGTCCATAAATTAAACATCTGTCAAAATCATAAGCACTTAATAAGTCAGCTTCTCTTACTATATGATAAGCTGATTGATATATTCCTAAATCAGGAAATCCGTTTTCTTTAACCTTAGAATAAGACATGGTATTGATAATATCTGTAATAGCTTTTCTTTCAGAATCGTTCATTTTTATTTTATCTTTTAAAAATGCTTCTAGATTTACAATACCTTCCATTTCATTCATATATTTACTATCACACATATCATGTAAAGTGGCTGCCAAATAAATAATAATAATATGGTCTTTTATACTTGGATTTAATTCAACTTCTTTTTCGTAAATAGTATGAGCATAATGTAATACATTCATACTATGTGTAATATCATGGGAACTATCAATATTATATTGTTTTGATGTAAGTAATATAAATTTACACAAGTCATTTATAATTTCATAATTCATAATTATTAATAATAAAGTATTATTGGATTATAATTAATTTCAATTTTTTATTAAAAAAAACTTCAAATATGTTCTAGTCTATGTAGACACAGAATTGGATTTCATAAATTGTTTGATATATCCCGATAATATACTTTTGTATATAATTTTTAATGGTGGAAATTGATTACATATATAAAGTCCGGCGCGAATTTGTATATTATTTTGTAGCGCAATATGAATCGACTTGTGAAGTAATTCTATAGAGGTCCATTCATCAATATTAGTACTTGTAGGTTCGATATATGAAATATTTTGAGCTATAATAATCATTTCTTCCAGTTTGGTCATTTATTAGTCTTATTTATTTTTTTTGATTTTTTTGTCTTATTAAAACCAATTTTTTTTCTAAACTTCTTTAATTTTTTAGTAGTTCCTTTTTTGGAAATGAATCGTTGTTTATTTTTACATTTGAAATTATAAAAATCGATACCTCTATTTTTAAAAATTCTCTCTCTACACGTTGATATGGATACAGATTCATTATTGTCATATAACCCTATTTTTTTTATACATTTACATAATTTAGTAGCTAATATGTTTTCAGCCGTATCTTTATAGGTTTGATTTTTTTGTTTAGGAATTTGATAATAGTTAATTATTTTTCTATAATCAGATTGTGTTAAATTCATCACTGTATAATATCAGTCAATATTTAATAAATATTTTATAATTTTTTTTGTTAATATTTTTATAAACAACTATTATATATATATATATATGATGAATAAGCCTTATAAAATAGTAGTTTTTGATTTAGATGAAACATTAGGATATTTTACAGAATTTGGAATATTTTGCGATTGTTTAAATTATTATTTTAAAAATGACAAATACTCTGATATTCATTTTAACGAACTATTAGATTTATTTCCTGAATTTATAAGACCTAAAATATTTTCTATATTAAAGTATTTAAAATTAAAGAAAGAAGAAAATAAATGCTATAAGGTAATGATTTATACTAATAATCAAGGACATAAAAACTGGGCTTTAAATATCAAAAAATATTTTGATACAAAAATTGATTATAAATTATTTGATCAAATTATAGCAGCTTTTAAAGTTAGAGGTAAACCAGTCGAATTAGGTAGAACATCCCATGATAAAACAATTGATGATTTTATAAATTGTACTAAATTACCCACAGATATAGAAATATGTTTTATAGACGATGTATATCATGATGGGATGAATAACGATAGAGTGTATTATATTAATATTAAACCCTATTATAATAAATTATCAATAACAAATATGATATCACAATTTTTAGATTCTACCTTGGTAAAAGATGTTCATAATACATCAGATTTTATAGAATCCATAGAAAAAGAATTTAACAGATATAATTATAGAATAACTGAAAAAACGAAAGAAGAACAAGAGATTGATGAAATAATTAGCAAAAGAATGTTACAACATTTAAAACAATTTTTTTATGAAAATAATAACAAAACATTAAACCGAAACAAGAGAGAAAAGAAAAATAAAACTGTAAAAAATAAAAAATAAAAAATAAAACTGTAAAACTGTAAAAAGAAAGATAATTAACTAATGTCTTTCATAAATTTCAACGAATGTTCTATAATGTCTATTTTTTTAGCACTTTGACCTAATGCAGTTGTAGTTATTAAAAATATAGCGGAAGAAAATACTACTTTTCGATCAAAATTCGTAAATTGAGTTTTCGTAAAAGGGTTAAATCTTATGAGTAAAAAGGCTGATATATAATATTTCATATATGTGTCTAATATTTTCAGTAATTCCGCCTGTCCATTATAAGAGTATAATATTCAAAAATATGCTGTAAGATATAAAATCCATGATAAATATAATATCCAGTCAAATACCATTTCTTGATATTTTAAATTCATTTATATAAATTACATTGATAAAAAAAACAAAATAAAATGAAAAATCCACAATAAAAACTGAAAGCAGATTTTTACAAAGAGTTTTCTATTGACTCGACATCAATTGATAAATTTATTTTGGATTCTGTTGTATTGTATACATTTAATGTTCGAGCACTAGCATCGTTTGTATCTGAATATTTGGGCATCCAAAAATTAGGTATGATATTCTCTCTATTTTTATAATGTGATTCAAAAATTTCTCGATAATATAATTGCTCTTTAGTAGTAGGTTTATTAATTGAATATATATTACTTTGTGTTTGAAATTCTTCATCTGTATATTTATGCTCTAACATTTGTTGAATAATCTTAAACCATGAATTCTCTTGAGAACTAACCCCATCACTAAACGCTTCTTTAGGTCGCCATAAAATTTGAGGTGATAATAAATTAGGATCCATACGTTCTATAGATTTTCTTAACAAATATTTTTCGATTCGTTTTCCATTATTATGATTTCTGTATTCCATCGGAATAGATAAATAATGATGAACAAATGACCTGTCTAAAAAAGGAGTTCGACATTCTAACCCATGACATGATACACTTCTATCACTTCTTAAAACATCATAATATTGAATATTGGATAACAATCTTTTACATTCATAGTCAAATTCAATATCATTAGGACAATTATGAAAATACATATATCCACCAGTCACTTCATCTGAACCATCTCCATTAAATATAACTTTAGCATCACTGTGTTTAGATATATATTGAGCAATTAAGTAATTACCTACACTAGCTCTTACAGTTGTTGTATCATAACTTTCAATATTGTAAATAACTTCTGGAATAGCATCAAAAAATTCATTTTCTGTTAAAATAATTTCTGTATGTTTGCTGTTAATATGATCAGATACTATTTTGGCATATTTTAAATCAGAACCACCTATCATACCAATACTATATGTTTGTAATTGACCAGAAGGAATCCATTTAGATACTATAGCCGAAATTAAACTACTGTCTAATCCTCCCGATAATAAACAAGCAAAATTTCTTTCTGAATTAATCACTCTCTTTTTAACAGATTCTATTAATAAATTGTAAATATCACTATAAATATAAGAATGGTCAGTCAAACTAGTATTAATTGTATGGCGATAATTAAAGGATGTATATGAAATATAACCAGATAATATTAACTCATTATCATTATAACGAGAAATTTTCGTGTAAGACCCCGATGGAAAATCTTCAACATTATTTGTTAAATTAGTAATCTGTTTTAAAAGAGAGGAAAATATAAGAGTGTTTTCATCCGTTCCTATGTACATTGGTCGCACTCCAAATGGATCTTTAGCAGCATATATTTGATTCGTATTGGTGTCATATAATATAAATGAAAACACCCCATCTAAATTTTGTAATGTATATTCTATACCATATTTTTTATACAAATGAATAATACATTCGCAATCAGAATTGGTTTTTGGTTGAACATTTAGATTCTTTAAAATAGATTTATAATTATAAATTTCACCATTACAAATTAAATAAATTCCACTATTGTAAATAGGCTGATTCGATATATCATCTAAGCCATTTATAGCTAATCTATGAAATCCTAATATAGTATTATTATCAATTTTTGTAATAATAGAATGTTCTGGTCCTCGAGATTGTGCTTTATTAAACTGATATTCTATATTTTTAAAATCTATGCTATTCATAGAATCTGTTAAACTATAGAACATAGCAAATATACCACACATTTATTATACTATATTATATTAAAAAATCTTTAGATTAAAAAATCTTTAGATTAAAATATTGTTACACAGAATATATTGTTAAAAATAATATATTCTGGATATATATTAATAGAATGTTTGGAGTAATACAAGGAATGTATACATGTAATCATGGAAGAGTGGATGAAATAAATAATAGAATGTCTGAACGTAATTTGCCATCCGCGAGTCTTCAACCTCAATATAGTATACGACCTGTAGCTACAAAATATGGGTATATGCAGGTATTGGATCAATATAAAAAAACAACTGTCCCATTAAATCAGTATAAATCATATAACACAAAAACAGTATTTAATCCAGGAAACGCAACGGCTCCGTGGAATGGATTTTCTAATAATATTAACACAGAATCTAGTTTAAGGAATCAATTTTTCGCATTACAAAAATGTGAACAATCGGAATTTGTTCCCAAATCAACAAGTGACTTATTTCAAACTAAAGTTGATTACAAACCACAAAAACAAACTCATCCATTATTATTTGATAAACCTGATTTAGCACCTTTTAATCCAAATGTTCAAAATTTAGGTTATAATTTGTTTAATAATCATACAAGAGTTCAATTAAAAGATAGTTCTAATACTGATTCCTGTATGTAAAAAATCAAATATTAAATTCATTGAAAATATTAAATGGATAAATTAATGAATCAATCAATGAATGAATCAATGAATGAATCAATAGATATTTCAATGAATCCAATAGATAATATAACACTAACTTTTTTCGCAAATAAATTACAATATGAACATGTTGTTAAAAAAAAAGAGTTATTTAACAATAATGAATTTACTTCGGATAAAAAATTTTATAAAAAAAGAATAATAGATTTAACGAAAAAATTATTTAGGAATGGAATAGATGATTTACAATTATATGATAGTTTTAATTGTTACATCAAATCGTGTATAAATCATTTGAAATTTATAGATAAGAAAGATATTATTCAAGATAAATATAATACTATGATAGTTCCGAGTGGTAATATGGTCGATGATGATGTTGATGATGATGATGATGATGATATAAATAATTATGATATAAATAATTATGATATAAATAATTGTGATATATTATTAACTAAAAATGAAGTAAAACAAATTAATTTAGACACATTTGTAATAAAGAAAAAACAAAAGGAAAAAATTAAAATATTACCAAAAAAAGAAATTATTAATATACACACAAAAGAGTATAAAACAAAAGGAATAAAAGCAAAAGGATTAAAAGCAAAAGGATTACCAAAAAAGAAAAATATTAATAATATTTATGAAGAGTCTGACAAAAAAGAAAAATGATTCCAATCATAAAAAAAATAAGAGTAAAAAAAATTATAAAAAGGTGAATTGTAGTCCTAATCCAGATAAACAAAATTTTACATGTTATAGTGATAAATCATTGTTTAAGATGAAAAAATATTGGAACGCTCGACATAATCGAGATAAAATAACTACTAATGATCCAAAAGCAATATGGATTGAATTAAAGGAGAAAATGTCCAATAGTTGTGATAGAGAATCATGTTGGTTAAGAAGTAAATTTATGGAGGGAAATGTTGATAGTGAATTATTAAATTATACATTTGCTCCGAAATCCAATAATATTTGGAAATCAAATGAGTGGTTAAGTAGTTTAGATATAGAATCTGTAATGAAACAATATGAAAAATATTATAAATGTTTTGAGTTTTTAGGTCCATCACCCATTGATTTTGATCATCATAAATTATATGGAGAATGTGTTTGGGAAGAATTATGTAAATTAAATTTAAGTGATATGATAAAAAGACATAAAAATAAAATTGGAATAGTTTTAAATACAGACCCACATTATAAAGAAGGAGAACATTGGATTGCTATGTTTATAAATATTAAACAAAAATATATAATATATTTTGATAGTAATGGAAATACCCCACCGCCACAAGTAACAAAATTAATAGATAATATTACCAAACAAGGGAAACAAATTGGGATCGAATTCGATGTATTAATTAATGAGTTAGAGCATCAACAAACAGATTCAGAGTGTGGAATGTATTGTCTATATTTTATAATTCAAATGATTAAGGATAAAAATAAAGAACATTTTATTAAAAATAAAATAACTGATGAAGAAGTATTTAAATTAAGAAAACAATACTTTAATGGAAATTAAAAGGAAACGATATAAAAAAAAGATAATATATTATTATTAATATGGAATTTACTAGTAATAATAATAAAGGGATGATTTGGGGTTTACTTGAAGAAAGCAAAATTTTTAATGGAATTGAAAATAATAAATTTACCAAAATACAATCTATTATGGAAGGTGTTATAAATAAAATTAATTCTAATAATTCAGACTTATCTCTGATGGAAAAAAATAAAATGGCAATGGAAGAAATAATTTTTAATATAAATAAAGAAAAGGAGCATAATAGTAAATCAAAAAAAATACAAATGATATACACTGCGGATGATTTACAAAAACAGAGAAAAGATAACTTTAGTATAAAATTAAAAGAACAAGAAGAAAATTTAAATACATATATTAATCCTAAAAAACCGGAAGAACCTGATTTTAGTGATAAAAATAATAATAATGATAAACCAATCGGAGGAGAAATGGATAGACTTATTGCTGAAAGAATGGCTAGTAGAGAAAGAGAATTAGAAGTTCCGATGGCGTCAAAAGAAGCTGAGGAATGGATTAATAATTCACGAGACGTTCAATCTAAAACTATCGTCGAAACTCCAGTAACATTAGTTTCTGATAAAAAAGTATCCTTTGAGATGTTAGATGAACCATCAAATCAGTCTATGGATTATCAGGAAGATACAATAGTTTCTAATAATAATAGTAATAATATTAAATTAGAAGTGAATAATCTGTTTAATAAATTAAAGAGAAAAACAGAAGCAGTTACCGTCAAACCAGAAATAAATATGAGTTCAGAAAATAAAATACTAGGTTCAGAAAGAAATATGGGTTCAGATATAAAAATACTAAGAGAAAATCAAGATAAAATATTTCTTTTATGTCAACAAATTCTAGAAAAATTGAATTAGAAATATAATATTATATTATATATTATTAATTACAATGAGTAGAAAAAATAGTAAAGAATTAATAATAAAAAGACGGACATATAGTTCAGATATTATTACAAATAAAGATTCTAGAAGTTTAAGTATTGGTAGTATTGGTAGTATTGGTAGTATTGGTAGTATTGGTAGTATTGGTAGTATAGAATCTATCGTTATGGATAATGAAATCATAACAAATGTTAAAACAATACCAATACCTACGCCAATTATTGATAAAGATAACAAAAAAAGAATAAGAGATGTATATATTGATTTAGAATATACATCACATTCTCCAAATCCAAATAATCCATCCTATTTAAAAAAAATATTAAAAATAGGCTTATCTAATAAACAAAAATAATAAACAAAAATAATAAACAAAAATAATAAATAAAATTATTTATTATTCTTGAGTCAGTATATTTAATTTTTAACAAATCGAAATTTACCATCAGGTTTTTTAATTAGTTTACCTATTTGTATAGGTTCACCACCAAATTCAGCTGCTTCATTATAACTTTGTAAATCATAAATTTCATTTGTTTGAATATTTCGAGCAAACTTCGTTTTAATACCATTTACTGGTAGAGTAATTTCGTCCGCTTTCCAAGTAATTTTTTCTTTATTTAACTGTGTAACTGTGTCTTTTTCTTCATTCGATATAGAAGGTCTATATGAAAAACTAGATGAGTTCGCTTTACCAAATGAAAAGCATTTAACCGCATCTTTTGTGCCAGGTTTATTATAAATAGCACAATCCATAGAAGATTCTTTGACCGCATTTAATAATTGAGTGCTGATTCTTTCTTTAATAACAGAAATTTCATATAGGGCTTCATCACTGGTTACAGGAATATCTTTGTCAAATTTACTACCATCATTTAATTTTAATTCAATCGCTCCATCACCTGATAATTGTTCGGTTGTAAAGGTCATTAAATATAAAAATACATTTACCGTTCTTAATTCTGGAGGCAAATCTTGATGACTACATATTCTTCGTGCTCTACCAATAACTTGTTCTGTTCGAACAGGATGCCAATAAGGTTCTATTAAATGTACATATCGTGTATTTTTTAAATCAATACCTTCAGCTCCAGACGCCGTAATCATTAATACCTTGATTATCTCTCCATAAAAATTATTAGTAGATATTCTGGATAAATCACTAATAATAGATGAATCGACATTTTCCCATTTACTGTTGTAAATGTTTCTAATTACTTCTTTTTCCTCGGCACTTTCAGTTCCTGTATATAAGGCATAAGTGGGAAGACCTATTTTATCTTCAGGTATATCAAGTTTCCATTGATTCGCCTCATTTTTTTTAATTTTAAATTGTGTAAAGCCATTGGCATCTAATATTAGTTTTAATACTCCAATTCCTTCTATCGTTCTGAACTGGGTATAAATTAAATGTAAACCACGAAATTCGGGATCTTGTAAATTTTCTAATACATTTAAAAATTTAGGACTGTATATTTCTAATCCTTTAGGAGTTAAATATTTAGAGGCATTATCTTTTAAATAATTCATTTCTCTATTAATTCTCTCTTTATAATCATCACTTCTTTCATTATCAGTTTCTTTTTCTAGGACATCCAAATCTTCTACTTCATATAATCCATCAGGATTATCGATTTTCTCTCTCACAGAAATAGCATCTAATATATCTTCGTCGGCGGTTTTTTTTAATACTTCTTCCATATCTTGTCCTTCTTTAGGCATAGGGCGTCTATTTTCTGGAAAAACAAAATTACAAAAAGCTCTAGAAAAAATTCGATAAGTTGAAGAAGTGTCTTTGTATATATCATCACCAGCAGGATTATTTTTCTTCTTCTTTTTAGCAGCCGATTTAGCCACTTTTCTCTCTTGAATACGAGCTTGTTCATATACACCAAATTGAAAATTACTCATTGGAATCTTTATAACCTTGAAATCAGCGTCTTTATCATATTTAGGCATTAGTTGTTCTTGAGCACTTCGAAAATAGGAAGAGAGACCAAGTATTCTTTTCTTAAGAAGATTCGCATTTTTAATATTTCCGGTAGAAGGATCTAAAAATCTAGTTTGAAAAGAGTCTAAACTATCTTCCAGTGCTTTATAATTTTCCACTTGAATACTAGATGAAACTACTTCAATTTCATTTCTATTTAAAATAGAAGTTAGGATTTTAATAAAATCGGCGTCATTAATATCTCCGCGATTATTAACTTTAAAATTCGAGACTCCTTTATAAGCAGTGTCTTTGTTAATATTTATAAATCCAAATGGATTTCGAGTAACCGTAAGTAATCCCGAACGAGGTTTATAATCCAAATAATCTAGAATATCGAATTTATCAAATATTTTGAGTAATTCTTCTTTATTCAGTTTGCGACCAGCGGCTTTCATTTTAATTGGAATAGTCCATGTTTTAATATATCCTCTTAAAATATTGAACATAATAGCCATTTCATTCGGATAATTAATCATCGGTGTTCCAGTTAATAGCACAATTTTACAATTTTCAGCTGAAAGTAAATATTCATATAATCTCATAGAGATTGATTCTGAACGATTCATTTTATTTACGATTCTACTAATTAAATTATGTGCTTCATCAATAATAACCACTTTATTATCAAATGGATTAATAGTATAATCACTGGTTAGATCTCTTAAATGGTTATTGCGTAGACCATTATAATTTATAAATTTATATTTATGAACTATCATTTCATTAATTTGTAGGTCTAGCATTTTTTTTTGTTCTGGAGATAACTCTTCATAATTGGATTTAGGTTTAGAAACATTTACTAACCAAGCACCACCATTTTTTTTAATAAAATCGGGTTTAATACTCAGAATAGAGGACAATGTATTAATTAAGTTATTATCTTCTTTTCCTTTGGCGCCGATAGGGACGAAATCCCAGAATTGATTTTTTTTGTAAATAGTATCTCCACAATTTTTCAACTCTTGTAAATAATTCATTCTTAATGAAGCCGGAGTCATTACAATAATTTGTTTATCGGATTTCATACCTTCTGCTATAGCAATAGAACTACATGTTTTACCACTACCTAAACCATGATACAATAACAATCCTCTATAGGGTGTGTATAAATTAAGGTAATCACGAACAATTTTTTGATGAGTAAGTAATCTAAATTGAGCATTGACAGGACGGTCACATGTAAGAGTTGATTCTGCTTGTTGAAATTCTTCTTTATAGGGTCTAAATAAAGCATTTATAAAATTTATAAAGACTTCGCGATTATTCATATAATAAGCATTGGCTCGCAATACTATTTTTTTTTCTGGAACCGGAAGACGAGAACTAATTTTTGTATCACCAATGATTTGATTTAAATCAATATCATCAACGATTACATCCATTTTTGGTCGTGCTGTTCGTCTGGTGGCTGTGCTAGCATCTTTACTAGCAATATCATCTTTACTAGTAGAAGCATCTTTAGTGGTGGAAAATTCTGATACTAACTTTAATTTTTTTGGTAATTTTTTCACTTTTTTAGGAGGTGGTATAGATATAGGTTCCTTAACAATTATTGTAGGAACTTTTGATATTACTGTTAAATTAAGTTTTTTAAGAAAATCCTCTCTATTAATTAGATTTTCTTTCGTTCTGTCATTGACAATTGTTTTTATTTCTATTTTTTCTTCATCAGATGGTTGAGCATTTTTTATTTTTATTTTAAATTGGTCTATATTTTTTGCGACAGGTTTTATCTTTAATTTTTCTAAAACATTTGTAGACATCTATAATAAATAAAGACATAAAAAAAGAATTATTTACTTATTATTCTAATAATTTAAGTGTTTCTTCACAAGCCATTTGTTCAGCCTTTCGTTTAATTTTATGAATACCATTACTAAAAAATACAAATATTTTACCTTCACCTTCAAATTCCTCTTGAATTTTATCAAAAGAACCAAAGAAATTAAAATCAATCGCATCTTCCTTTTTAACTTCATGAATTTTTTGCCCTAAACAGAGATATACTCCCATATTATATCCAGTCTCATCATTATGACTTATTTCAATATAATGTGGAGTATCCTGAAATTTCTTTTGAATTTTCACTTGAAGAATATTTTTGTAGTTATCATCATCTGTTATTAATTTAATCCAATCGACATGTTTTTCAAATATACTTTCAATGAATTTCTGTGCTATTTGAAATCCGGGTCCAGTAACAAAAACACTTTCGAACCACGAATCTTCATCTTTTATTTGAATTTTATTAAAATCTAAAAATAAAGCACCTAAAAACGATTCAAACAAACATCCTAATTTTTTTAGATTCGTTCTAGTTTTCTTTTCTTCTGCGTGTTTCGATATAATATAATATTTATGAAGACCCATCTCCAATGCTAATTTTCCAATAGATTCGTTTTTTACCAAAGCGATTTTTTTTTCTGTCATGAATCCTTCATTTTCTTTTGGAAAACGACGATATAAATAATATTTCGTAATACATTCCAATACTCCATCTCCAAGGAACTCCAATCGTTCGTTGGATTTTGTATGTAATGGTAAACAATTTACTGGTTGTTCTGTGATGGTAATATTTTCCTGAAGATTATATAATTGAGGTCTTTTAGTATAAGATTTATGAACAAATGCTCGTTTATAAAGAGCTAAATTATTAACCTTTCCAGGAACTCCATATCTTGTTAGAATAGATTGAACTTGATTCAATGTAATCTCAACATTATTAGAATTATAAGGGTTGAACACCAACCCTTCGTCAGATTTAATAATATCATCATCGTGTGAAATCTTAAATTCAGTCATTATAATTATAATATTGAATTTAGTATTTATGTTGATTTGTTAGATGTTATAAAAGTTTTTCAAATAAAAAGCAATCAATACCAACAATTTATTTTTAATAATGAGTTAGTGTATAAATAATGGTCGGATATATGCAAGGTAGTAAAAGAGCAAGGAACACTCCTTCTATTGCGAATAAAACTTCTGTTTTTGGAATTATGGGTGGTTTAGCCCCTCGTACTGGAACAAGTAATGTATCTGTATACAGACATCAACAAATTAAAGGTAGTCGTGGTTTACCTCAATTATACGGTAAATCAGTTGATTACCAAAAAAATTATTTAAAAACCAACAAATTACTTTCTGTCAATCCTTTAGGGTCAGGTGGTGTTGGAAAGAAAATGTTAATGTATTCTGGTTCTCGAAGTGGTTATGTAGCTTAAGGAAAATGATAATAAATAAATTAAAAATAATAAAAATTTTATTTAATAAAAATATATTAAATAAAATAATTCAAAAAACTGTCAAAATCTATTAAATTAATTGGAAGAGTTATTTTTTCGTATTTGTTCAATCTTATTTTCACAATGAATAATTAAATTTAAAATATTTAATGCTCGAGGATGATATGAACCACGCATTTGGCATTGAATCTCATAAGCTTCATTATACAACTCAATCGCTTTTAATATATTTTTTTTACTTCCTGTTTTAGAAAAACATGACGCAGCCCGACTCTTTATTTTAATAATAGTATCAGGAGATGAATTGGAATATATTTGACTTAAAAATCCATATACATTTGATACTTTTAACTGTTTACTATGTGCTGGCATTCTATTATACATCATATTAAAAAAATGTTTTTAAATCATTATTAAGATATTAAATATTTATTTATTATTTAGTCGATGTAATCAGCTATCTTTAAACAAAGAATGATGTAATATCTTTCATATTATTTTGCCTATTATTGGTTTCTCTCAAATATTTATCAAATAATAATGTCTTCACTTCTTTATGTTTCAGTGTTGTAATTTTCTCTTCTAATTTTTCTTTATCTTTATCTTCGGTTGTATTACGCAATGATTCTATGTTCATTTGAAACCGTTTCTTTTTTCTTTTAAATGAATCTATTTTTTCTAATACTAACGCAAATACTTGTTGAACAGGTTTCATAATTTGATTGGTAATATAAAACGAATAATTCGGTCTAATATTATTTTTTATAATATAATCAGGATGTTCAATTTTATCTCCTTGTAGTCCATTTTTATTTTTGGTTTCAATATAAACAAATGGTATACGGTCTCCATTACTTGGTTTATTACCAGGATCTCTTCTACCCATTCTATCAGCCAATACTTTATGAGCAATTTGTCGGGGATTTTTATAATTTGACCGTAATGATTTCGTAATAATTAATTTATCCATTGGATATTTTTCTTCAATTATATTCTGTAAACATGATTGTAGAAACTCAATCGCTTTCTCGATATTTTGTTCCTTCATCAATATATCGATAACCCCACCATATACATCTTTTACAATCGGAGCATTATCTCTTCGTTTTAAAACAATACCCATTTCATTTCTTTTACCTTTATTCGGGTCAAATTCATATTTAATTCCAACATATCTTTTTTTCGATAGTAAGGCAAAAGGCATAAAAGTCTTTTCATACTCCAAATCATGTGGTCTTTTTAAAAACTTACTTGCCAATTCACCTGCTTCTTGAGCTAGTTTAATGGTGATATCCAACGCTTTATGTCCTCTAATATCTTCCCCCTCTAATGTTTTTAAATTAAATGTAAAGAATACACTGTCTGTGTTATGAACAATCATATTACCAATACCTGCCGCAAAGTGATGATTTTCGGTAGTTAAATCATATACATAATCATCATAATCTATATCCACTATTTTTTTAATAGCATTTCCTATTTTTCGTTGGGAACCTTTGGTGGCTGTAATTCGATATATATTCATTTTATCGGATCGTGTATTTATAGAAGTTTTGTATCCAATACTATTCGCTAACCAACAAATTTGAGCTGCACTGATTTGATTTTTCTGGTCTATTCTTACAATACCATTTTTGTCTTTATCACCATCAGCATCATATAATCCTTCCCAAAATGCTTCTCTAATTTCAACTGTTCCATTCAATATAAAGTCAGGAATGCCGCAACTCCCATCTCCAAAGAAGAATCCATAATTTTTTGCCATATCAGCACTCAAATATTCATTATTTGATTCATATTCTACTGTTTTATGAAGTAATTTTGTTCCGATTTCCACATTTTTTGGTGAAATTTCATTTCCATTTTCTAATAATAGAGAATGATCATCTGTTACATCTACCATACCTGTATGTGTTAATATACGAACCATCTTCTTATGACTTGCTAATTGATGTCTAATAATACGATGTAATTGAGTCCAGCCTTTATTTGTCCAGGTTTCAACACCATATAATTCACAAAATTCTTTATCTTGTTTACCGTCTTCTGAACATCGGACCCATTGATTATTACCATAGATTTCGGCCAACTTTTCCATTTCTATTATTTGTAATTCTTCAGCCACTTTTACATACACTGGAGTATATTTTGCTACACTATCTCCGTATACATATTCAGCATTTGAATGAACTTTGCCATAGGTAGTATCAACGATTAAATCTCCATAAGTCTCTTCTATAACGCGTTTTCCATAGGTCAATAATTTACGACCGGTTGCTGTACACGATGCCGCAACATCTTTCTCATAAAATGTGCTTGTTTTGGCACCACATTGTCCATATAATGAATTTGCTGTTAACTTATAACTTAATTGTCTTTTATCTAATATATTCTTCATAAATTCATCATTTTCAAGAGGAATTAATTTTCTCGTGGCTTTTCTGGATGCTAATAACTCTTTTAAGATGGATGGCATAATAGCATGTCCTTCAGAAAATTGAGCAAAACGACAAATTTTAGTTCCATTGTGAATTTTTTCTGATTTACCTCGAGTATTTTTTTTCCATTCAAATGTATCAAATGTAATATCAACATATTCATATTCTGGTAAATTATCGTATTTGAAATTACCATATTCATCTTTTTCACCCGTTTCCGAAATTAATTCTCCTTTCAAATTATATTGTTTTGTCCATACCTTACTATCATGTGATAAATTTTCACTAATCATTGATGATGGATATAGGGAACTATAATCTACTACTGCTACTGGATTATCGAGATATAAATCACACTTTGGAGGTAATACGATAGCACCTTCATATCCATCATCGAATAATGGTTTTTCTAATACTGGTAATAGTGTTTTAAATTCACGACATTTTTTGGCAATATAACTAGTTAATTTAATTCCCTGTCCTCTCATAACTAAGAAATTAATCGGAACACTACAAATTTTGGACATTTCGATATAACCAGTGATTACATCAATTTTATTCATCAGATGATGAACCAAGTTACAATCCTGAATACAATATTTCGCAATAATAGCGCGTTCATCAGGACCTTCATTAGTCATACGAAATATATCTTGTGGTGTTACATCATCCTTGGCTAATCCCCATTTTACATTTTTTGTCATATTGGGAGTTTCTATTCCATCTATTTCGAATGTTCCGTCGCTTTTATTTAAATTTATAACCTTGAATTTTTTCCCATCTTTATACACTTCGGTTGAATGACTGGTTTCTTCAAAATTGATAAAACTACCATTTTCTAATCCAGTCATATTTTTACTATATATTTTTGTGTTATTTTCACCATGTTCTATTTTTTTGACACCATCACCAATAAAATATCCAGATACATAATCTAATTTATATGAAGTTAGGTTGAAATCTCTTCGAAAATAATTATATAAATCTACTTGTAATCGTCCAGTCATTTTGATGAATTTTAATTCATGTTCTCCACTAGCAATCACAATTTTACTTTCTTCAATATCTATTTGTCCGAGTTCTGTATTTTTATTTCCACATACTTCATTCAAATTTCTTGATAATTTTAAAAATTCTTCTTCACAATTATTTTCTCGGGCACGAATATGAATAAATTGATAATCAAAACCAAATATATTATAACCAATAATAATATCGGGATCTTCTTTTTGAATCAAATTACGCCAAGCCATTAATAATTGTTTTTCAGTATTATAACATTTAATTTCAGAATTTTGAATTTCAGTTACATCAGAACATGTATTCAATGCCAAACAATTGTTTAAATAAGGTTTTTCATCTCCATATTTTAAAAAGGTTGAGCCTATAAATGTTACCTTGTCTCCTTCTAGATGTGGAAATCTTACTTTTTTAAATATATCGGTTATTTCATCGACCTTGATATCACGCTTTATAGATGTATTATTTATTAAATCTATAATATTCGTTTTGATATTTATCTTTGTTCTTTTATTATCATAATTTTCGTCTTCATCTTCGTCGATATTATATCGTTCAAACATTTTTTCAATGGAATTTTCAGAAGACTCTGTTTTTCCTATATTTTCTATTGTCATCGAAAATAATTGTTCTAATAATATATTTAATTTTTTTATACTAGGTTGTATCTTGGGATACACTTTATCTATATTTATTAAATCATCAAATCCAAATGCTGTTTTTATTATTTTACTGACTTGTGATTTTGTTATTTCATCTTCAGATTCATCATATATTTCCATGATATTTGTAGCTAATTTTTTATACGATTTAATTGGAACTGGAAAATCTCCATGACTACTACTTGCCTCTATATCAAAACTACATATTTTATAGGGAACACGGTCCTCCTTTTTATTCAAAGGAACAATGTCCTGATGATTTATTGAAAATTCATATTTACAAGAGGTTGTTTTTTTAGTTGGACGGATTGCCTTTTTTAAGGGTATACAAATCCATCCCGATGGACTAATTTCTTTAATATGAAAATATCTTAAAAGTGGGGGAATATTTGCTTCATATAAATACAAATTGGTATTATTGAATATATATCCATTCTCTTTTAATCTTCTTCCAGTGTTTTTTCCATAAAAATAAAATAAATTTTTAACTTTATTCATTATAATTGTATTATTAAATTTAATTAATATGAATTTATGGTCTTTCCCTCCATCAAACCCATATAATTTCTTCTTTTTTATTAATTTACATTCTACAATAGAATTTTCATAATATTTTCCTACTTTATTTTTAATATGACCCATGAATTCATCGCGTTGTTCAAAATCCCACTCATCGTCTACTTTAATATAAAAGAATGGTTTATAATCGTTAACAAATAAACAAAAGGTTTCTCCTTTTTCATTAATCCCAAATATTTGAATAATAAATCTTTTATTATCTATTTGAGTTATTATTTGTTCATCACTTTCACTACCACTTGAATTTTCTTTTTCCAATACCTCATCATATATATTAAAGTCAAGTAAACGGCATGATTTTTCCATTACTGGCATAGTTGATATTATATTATAGTATACAATTCTGTTTATTTTCTTTTATCAATTTTTAATTATAAGTTTTAAAATTATAATTAATATAAATATAAATATAAATATAAATATAAATATAAATATAAATATAAATATAAATGTCAACTACACTTGACGAAATAAAGGAAATGTTGATTATACTAAATAAAAATATTGAAAAAAATAATGACAAATTAGATATAATTTGTAAAAAATTAGATGGAGAAATAATGGAAGAATGTAAAAAAATGGGTTCTCATATTGATTTTGTTGAAGGAGTTTACGATAATATTAAAAAACCTCTTAATTATATTTGTGATTCAATAAATGGTATGTCTAATAATGGACAAATATGTAATAATGATTCATAAAAAATAATTTTGCTTATAATTATTTTTTATAATTTATCCATTTTTCCATCTACCCCCACCTTATTATTTTATTCCTTTATTCAGTGAAGAATGAATTTCTATTTTCATTATCTGCTTCTTTCCTCTTTCTCTCTGCTTCCATTCTTTCATCTATAGATTTATGCGTTTCATCAATTTCATCCTTAGTTTCTTTTAAAGAGTTTATAAGCTCTTTAGTTGTTACTTCTTTTTGATAACCATATGCTTCCAGTATTGCTCTATATGAATCCTTTTGTGTTTTTTCAATATTTCTTAAATCTTCTATAAATGTTTTATCTTTTATATCTTTTTTATCAGACTGAAATCTTGTATAATCGCTACTTGGTGTTTGTAATATATCATTTATATTTTCCATATTTTTTAAATATTTATAACTATTCTCAGCTAATTGTTTTTCTTTTTTATTTTGATAAGATGATGGTAAATGATATTTCGGGTCAAATTTTCGCGCACCTGGAACTATATTATCTCCAAATCCTTGACTTATTCTACAATCATCAAACAAATCTAATTGTTGTTTTTCCGGACATTTACTCCAATCATATTTGTATTGATTTTTAGTCTTAGAAGACAACATAGTCGGTCTAAACACACGATCTACATTATCAATGGCAAAGTCTTGGGCTTCTTTTGATGTTATTTGATGAGGTTCATTATCGTTTTTAGAATAAGCATCTATATTTTTTGTTAGTGCTATTAAAAATGGCTTTAACCATTTTTCATTTTGAATAAACCTAAAATCATCAGGTCTAGGTCCGGCACCTCTTTTTCCTCGTCTTAGTCTGCCGACGGCTCTTTTTCCTTTTCTTTGTCCTCGTCTGCTGACGGCTCCTTTTCTTTTTCCTTTTCTTTGTCCTCTGCTGACGGATCCTTTTCTTTTTCCTTTTCTTTGTCCTCTGCTGACGGATCCTTTTCTTTGTCCCCTACTGACTGTTCTTTTTCCTCGTCTGCTGACGGATCCTTTTCTTTGTCCTCGTCTGCTGACGGCTCCTTTTCTTTGTCCGCTACCAACGGTTCTTTTCCCTTTTCTTTGTCCTCGGTAGGA
>Ga0233413_10000242_pt1 | contig 27661 bp, 23 predicted proteins | sample Na_anoxic_6_MG_FD_189019 | JGI IMG/M metagenome (GOLD analysis project Ga0233413, IMG submission 189019) | Seawater microbial communities from Saanich Inlet, British Columbia, Canada - Na_anoxic_6_MG | ecosystem: Environmental > Aquatic > Marine > Inlet | place: Canada: British Columbia...
TGTTTTACAGACATCCAGCTATATCAGAAGTGGCAATTATTGGAATACCGGATCCGTATCGAGGAGAAAGTCCAAAGGCATTCATTGTATTGAAACCTACTTTTATAGGTAAAATCAAAGAAGAAGATCTGATGGAATGGAGCAAAGAAAATATTGCAGCATATAAACGACCGAAAGAAATTGTATTTATGGACGAGTTGCCCAAAAGCGCTGTGGGGAAGATCTTAAGAAGGCTACTCTGAGTAAGGTTGGTAATGGAAACGATTCTTAACTTTTATCCAGTACTCATATTGCATGGCCTGGTCTATGGTATGCTTATATTCCTCGTTGCCTCCGGCTTAACATTGACGTTTGGCATGATGGATATCTTAAATTTTTCCCACGCCTCAGTCTATATGATCGGGGCCTACTTTTGCTATCAAATAATTATCTGGTCGCAGAACTTTTGGATAGCCTTAATCATTGCCCCCTTTATTTGCGGATTAATTGGTATTTTAATCGAGCGCATATTTATACGCAAGGTACACGCCAAAGGGCACGTGAACGAACTGCTGTTAACCTTCGGACTGGCTCTGGTCATTGCTGAGATCGTTGAGTGGATTTATGGGTCAGCCCCGTTGCCGGTACCTACGCCCGTTTTACTGCAGGGCTCATGGGCATTGTGGGCCAATGTGGAGTATCCCGTCTATCGAATTTTTATCCTAGGGCTCTCAGCGTCAGTGCTCTGCCTTTTGTTCTATTTATTCAAAAGAACCCGGTTGGGTGTCTCGGTACGTGCATGTGTGCAAGACGGCGAAATGGCTAATGCACTGGGAACCAACGTCTCTTTTGTGTATTTAGCGGTTATGGCCATTGGATCCTGGCTGGCAGGAGTTGGCGGGGTCATTGTCGCGCCCTATATGTCCGTTTACCCAAACATGTTTGCCGATATGATTCTTGACTGCTTTATTGTGATTGCCGTGGGAGGGTTGGGCAGTCTGGCAGGCGCTCTACTGGCGTCGCTGATCGTAGGACAGATTCAGTCATTCGGAGTCATATTGCTACCGCAGATTTCGTTGGCCCTGACCTACATGCTGATGATGGTAGTCTTCATTATCAAACCGACAGGCTTGTTTGGAGGTAAGGAGTGAGAAGGAATTTAACAATATTGCTTTGGGCAACCGTAGTTCTACTCGCATTACTATGTCCGTTTTTTTTGCCCAGATATCAGCTCTACTTGCTTGCAGAAGTCATGCTATATGCAATATATGCTATTAGCTATTACCTTCTGCTAGGGCAAACAGGCATCCTCAGCTTCGGCCACGCGGCCTATTTTGGCCTGGGCGCTTACACGACTGCCCTTTGTTTGATTCATTTGCCCGTTATGCCAGTTCTGGCGTCAATATTTGCAGGCAGTCTATGCGGGCTTTTGGGAGGCCTGCTCGTTGGGGCATTTCTTCTGCGATTATCCAAGTTTTATTTGGCCTTGGGCACTTTGGCGTTTGCCCAGCTTTTATGGGCCATTGCCTGGACATGGAGAGGACTGACAGGAGGCGATGATGGCCTCATCGGCTGGGCCGGCCACAAAATAGCATTTCCTTTTTTAGGTTCCTTGGGAATCAGCAATATGCTAGTGCTTTACTATCTAATACTCTGTTTTTCAGTTGGGGCCATTTTGCTTTGCTGGTTTTTTACACGCACACCGCTTGGCAACACGTTGGCCTGTCTTAAGTCAAATTCCGACCGCGCTCAATTTTTAGGCACCAATATCTATCAGGCGAAATTTATTCTTTTCGGCTATTCAGCATTTATCGCGGCGCTGTCAGGATCACTCTATACACTTCTAACTAAAATGGTGTCTCCGAAAGTGTTTGATATGGAGACCTCATTTGATGTTGTCGTAATTTCCGTCATCGGTGGCTATACAAAATTCGCCGGACCTATTCTAGGCTCTTTTTTGTATGTCTACTTAAGAGAATATTTAGCCGAAGTAACCGCTCGGTGGCAATTGATAATGGGAATTATATTCATATCCATTGTTCTCTATTATCCGGATGGATTGATTCAACTATTCGAATCTGGTTTCAAAAGGATAAATCGGTCGTTAAGGCAGTCTAATGCATAATATCTTGGAACTTGAAGACATATCTAAACATATTCAGGGTTCCCAGATAATCAACCAAGTAAGCCTGAGTGTTATTGAGGGGGAGATACATGCTCTCATCGGGCCTAACGGCGCCGGTAAAACAACCTTGTTCAATTTAATCACCGGAAAATTCAGACCATCCGACGGCAAAATATTTTTCCAAGGAAAAAGGATCGACCATGCTTCCATCCATCAAATAGCCCGTAAGGGATTGGCGCGTTCATTTCAGATAACGAATATTTTTACCGGTATGTCTGTCTATGAGAATATGCGCAATGCCATTGTAGCAAGGTATAAATATGATCTTAAAATATGGCGTTTATTGAAAGGTATGCGTTTCATTGATGAGACGACCCAGCAATTTTTGAATAGGATCAACCTGGCCGACCTCAGTCAGGAAAAAGCCGGAACACTGTCCTATGGACATCAAAGGGCCCTGGAAATGGGAATCACCATGGCCTTGGACCCGCAGCTAGTACTTTTGGACGAACCTACAGCGGGCATGACGGCTGAAGAAACCAGCGCAATTGTTGATCTCATCAGGCAAATCACTAAAAACAAGACGTTGGTTATCGTTGAGCACGATATGGATGTCGTATTCAAGCTCGCACATCGAATCAGTGTTCTGCATCATGGTGAAATTCTCGCCACGGGGACTCCTAAAGAGATAAAACAAAATCGGCAGGTAAAAGAAGCCTATCTAGGTGGTTTTTTTGAATAGCGATTAGCTTATGTTGCTGCAAATTAAAAATATCAATAGTTATTATGGCGAAAGCCATGTCCTGCACAACGTTTCTCTGGAAGTGAAAAATAATCAGGTTGTCTCAATTTTAGGGCGCAACGGCGTGGGCAAGTCAACCATTTTGAAAAGCATTATGGGTATCGTAACCCCCCGAAGCGGATCAATTAAATTTAAAAATAAGGAGCTTGTTGGCAAGGCACCGTTTAGAATCGCCAGGAATGGTTTAGGCTATGTTCCGGAGGAGCGCAGAATATTTCCCGGTTTAACCGTACGAGAGAACCTGATCATGGGAAAAAAACCCAACGGATCGAAAAAGGATTCCGGTGGGTGGTCCATCAGCAGTATTTACGATCTGTTTCCAGTTTTAGGTAAAAGAGACAAGACGCTGGCCGCCAATCTCTCGGGAGGAGAGCAGCAGATCCTGACTTTGTCGCGGACACTCATGGGCAATCCGGAGCTGATACTCATCGACGAACCCTCCGAAGGACTAAGCCCGATGATGACCAAGCTCATTTTCGATTTAATTGATAATATTCACAACAATGGAATGTCCGTAATCCTCGTAGACCAGAACCTATACTTGACGTGCAATACGGCTCAGAAAGTATACGTGATCAGCAAAGGAGAGATTGTTTATTCCGGAACAGGCAAAGAGGTGCTTGAAAACAAGGATATCCAGGCTAGTTATTTAGCCGTTTAACAAAAAAGGAGGACCTTCATGAGAAAGTATGTCATTTTCACTTTGGTGGTAGTTTGTCAGATTGTTTTACTAACATCCGTTGCGTTGGCTGAAAGGCCGATAAGGATCGTTGTGTTTGATCCCCTATCCGGACCGCTGAAGGTTTTCGGGGAGCGTTTCGAGATGGGATGGAAGCTGGCCGCCGATGAAGTCAATGCAAGTGGTGGCATCCTGGGGCGCAAAGTAGAAATAATTATGGAGGACGATCAATTCAAGCCCGAGGTGGCCCTTCGCAAGGCCCAGAAACATTTCATGCAGGGCGATGTCGATTTCATGTCGAAATCCTTCGGTTCCCATATTGTCAATAGACTAATGGAGTTGGCAGAGCAAAACAACATCGTTTTCATCAGTACGGCCATGAGTGATGATGCGGCTCAAAAGTCATTTTCCTACAACACAATACAGTTGGTTTATCGTACGGCAATCATGGCGCGTTTGCTGATCACCTATATTAAGGATTATAAGGATTTCAATAAATTCTATCTGATTAATCCGGATTATGCCTACGGCCATGATATGGCGGCCAAGTTCGAAAAAGAGGTGGCCCGTCTGCTGCCCAAAGCCAAAATAGTGGGCAACGATTTTCACCCCATGAACACCAAAGACCTCTCTTCAATTTTGACGAAAGTCAAGGCCACCAATGCAGATTGCATTCTTACGGGAAGTTTTGGACTACCCCTAAGCATTCTTTTAAAGCAACGCCATCAATTTGGTGTTACAGCCGTTGTGGTCAGCAACCCTTTGGCAGATCCCATGAACATGCGTGAACTTGCCGAGGTTTCGCAGGGCAGCATCGTGTCGGATTGCTGGATGTCTACGGTCAAGACAAAGGAAAGTGACGCGTTTAGAGCGCTTTGGCGTGAAAAGTACAAAGATACCGCCTGGCCCGAGGCTGATGACATTGGCGGAAGGACCTATATTGCTGCAAAATTTTTATTTAATGGAATCAAAAAAGCCGGTTCCGTAGAGGTCAAAAAGCTTATTCCGGCAATGGAGGACATGCGGCAGACAACGTTAAATGGGGAGGCCTATTTAAGAGCCTGCACCCATACCCTGCAATCAGATCTGCCCGTAGGCGAAGTCGTTTCAACATCACCGCCCTACTATAGTGTGCCCAGTATAATCAAGGCCGATCAAATCGTCATCGAGAGCGAAGCCATTGATAATCCGCGATGCAAATAAAAACTTTCAAGAAGTTATAGCTGGAGGTGATGATATAAATTTTAATCCTGAAAAGGAAATGTCAAAATACGTAGAGTGGGAAAAAAAGTATGACCCTTACTTTGAATAAATATATTCGAGCCTATCCCGAAAATATTTAAAATGAGATGAAAAAACTCAGGCTGAAAAGCCATTTTATAATAATCGGCAAGGTAGAGGACTATATGAAGAAAATCCATTGGTCCGCAGCCATAAGATCGCGACAATCATGGACGGGCATGGACGCAGTTTGGTTCCACCCGATAGATCCGGGGAAATGCTAATGAGTCGATGACAAATTATCTTGCAGTGCTTTATTGCAACTCTAAACCAATCTTACATCTCGGAACTACAGGCAACTCGAGATGAGACGGGTGGTCGCTATCATGATAGATGGTTTGTTGGGCGGTAATAAACCGGCGGTCCCGTTCGTTGTCGCCGCCGGTATTCAAATTACGCCCGATGCGTGGGAAATTGCTGCTAGATATCGCCAGCGCAAGGCGATGTCCTGTTTGAAATTCGTTACTGGTAAACCACAAATCGATCTCATAGGGGTAGATTTTATGGGGTACGATCTTTGACGGATTTTGATAGTCATCACGAAAACGGGCACGTACCAGACCGTCGGAGAGCAACCGAGCGTTGCCGTCTGGGCCCACATCCATTAACTTGGCCGTAAAATCGGTGTCTTCTGCCGTGCTGGCGGCATAAAGAACCAGCTTGAGCATCCCCGTAGCCTCCAGCGGCGTTTCAAAAGGGGCACTGTAAAAGGTAAGCACATCCGTACGATAGAGAGTGAGGCGTTGATCCCGTGGACCCCGCGACATGGGCAGAGCTATGGCCGGGCCGCTGTTGGCTCCGCCCCATGTAGGCACCGGATCGGCCGGATCGTAGGTGAATCGGTCCGGTTTTTCCTCACCCGGTGGGGTGGTCGACAGGTTACCGCGAACCCAGGCACCGGAAACATCGCCGTTGCTGTGCAGATAGAATTTGGTCGGCACAGCCCTTTTCAGGGGCCAAGTGTCTTCATCGCGCCAATGATTCCGGCCCATTACGAAAATTTTAACCGGTGCCAAAGGCTCGGCGGGTGGCTTACCACGCAGATGATAATCAAAAAAAGCCGCTTCAGTGGCATGGTGATCCGCCTCAGCTTGAGGACCGAAATCGTATTCCCCTGCTGCATCCCTATCGGCACCGTGGTCCCAGGGCCCGATTATCAGATGGGTGTGACGTTTTTGCGCTTCACTAGCGTATTGAATTGTTTTGAGGTAAAAATCCACTGTTCCGGTAGCGCAGTGATCATACCAGCCCGTAACCATCAGGTTGGGGGTGGTGAGGGTTTTAAACACGTCGTCTCTAAAGCTCCTCCATACGTTTAGGTTGAGCGGATCTGCCAGTACCTGGTGGTACAAATTAATAGGCCCGCCAATTTTATCCAAAACATCTGTAATCGGCAGTGTATAGAGGTGCGGCATCCAGTCCACCTGTTCATAGGCCTTTAGTTCGGGCCCGCTCTGGCAATAATAGAACCACTGGGGGATTTGGCTGAACATGTACGCGCCCCCAAAATGAAGGTTCATACCAAAGGGCAACATCATAGGCGCCATGGCTTTGTGTGCCCGGTGACCCAAAAAGGCGGTATCGATCTGGACCCGGGCCAAGGCCGAACGGCCGATGGTCCCGATATGAGGCCTGCACCAGGATTGGTTCAGCATCCATTCTATGGTGTCATACCCATCTTGGCCGAAATTATTGAGCCCGGTGGAGTCCCCTTCCGACCGGTGGCGGCCGCGAACATTTTGTAAAACCACGGCATAACCCTGATTGGTCCAGAAACCGGCCTCTTCAGACATTTGGGCAACCCCGTATATACAGCGTCCCATAAGAGCTTCAAAAGACCCATCACCGGCCGGTAGATAAACAAAGGTTTGTAATCGAATACCATCAGACATGGTGATCATTAATTCTTGGGTTTTCATAGCGGTTTTCCTCCTGGATAATGGATTTCGGTTCGCCGAAGATCGATTGACCGGACTTTACTGTGTTTTCACTTAGGTTCTGGGTAATAAATGTCGTTTCGTAGATATAAAATTATTACAATAGAGTTTTCATTCATAAAGATCAAGGAGTGTCTCAATACTATAATTCACATTACCTATATATACAGATTATTAAATAAATAATTGATAGTTATCGGTTATTCAAAGGATCAATTTAATTCGTGGCCAAATGCTAAGATTAGTTAATAGATGTAATTATATAGTAATAATAAATCTCGGCTAATTCATTTTCATCATTTTTTTAAAGTTGTTAAAGCCATATATAAAAAAAATATTGACATATTACAATATTTACATCATAACTATATAGTAATTGTCAATAAGGGAAGAGCTCAGAAACCGCACTTTCAGCACCAACCTACCATAATACCATAAGGAGGAGCTTAGAAAATGAAAACACTATGTAAAGGACTAATCTTGTTTCTGGCGCTGGTGTTGTTGACGTCCCAGACAGCCATGTCCAAAGAGCTCATCATTGCCATGCATGAAGAGATTCGTGGCACTGACATCCAGCAGATCGGAAGATCGACCGTCGTCCATTCTCTGCTCTTTGAGCCACCATTTCGATTTACACGGGATATGAACAGTATCGAGCCTGGGTTTGTTTCCGGCTTTTCGCTTTCGAAGGACGGCAAAACCCTGCGATTGACGATTGCTGATGGTTTGACGTTCTCAAATGGCATCCCTTTGACACCGGAGGCTATAAAGGCCTCATATGAACGCTACTTGAAAGTCAGCCCTTATGCTTCGGATTTCAAGTCCCTGTATGACATTACCATTGAGAACAATGATGTGGTGATGCATTGGAAAAATCCCCCGGTTCCGGTCCTAGTCGTATTGGCTTCCGCATTCGGTGGGGTGGTCGATGTTACGACAGCGAATAAAGTCGGGGAGGAAAAATTCAACCGAAACGTCGTCGCCTATGGCCCCATGGTGGTTGATGAGTGGGTGCAAGGTTCTCATATCACTTTAAAGCGTAATCCTAATTTCCGTACCTATTTCCCCGAGTTTAAGAACAAGGGACCCATGAACATCGACAAGGTCACGGTACGCTTTATTCCGGACGATTTCATCCGGGTGACCGAAATAAAATCCGGTTCCACTGATATTATCTACGGTGTGCCGCTGGAAAACGTAGAGGAATTGAAAGCCGATCCGGATATCGAATTACACAGAAATCTTCAGACCGGATGCATGATGTACTACGTTAATCCCAATGATACTATATTATCGGATGCGAAAGTGCGCCGGGCGCTGCAACGCGGTGTAAATCGCCAAGAACTGGTGACATTGCTTAATAGCAACAACGCCCAAGTACGTTTTGGCCTTTTCTCGCCCTCGATTATCGGGTTTCACCAAGGCGCTGAAGATAGATTCGCAAAGTTATATCGGTACGATTTTGAGGCGGCATCAAGGCTTCTTGATGAAGCTGGATGGAAAGATACCGATGGTGATGGCATCCGCGACAAGGATGGCAAGAAGCTGCAGATCACCGCGATGGTGGCGATAGATTCTCCCGGCGTCCGGAAAACCGCCCCCGTAATTCAAGCCCAGTACAAGAAACTTGGGGTGGCTTTAAAATTACAAGAATTCGAAGACAAGTATATCCGGCAAGCCGTACGCGACAAGAAAAATCAACTGGCCTCGCGGCGCTGGCAATGGTTTGACGGCGACATGTTAACCTATCTGTTCCACTCCGATTCTAGAAACTACGCTGATCCCGATATTGATGCCCTCATAAATGCCGCACGTTATGAAATATACCCCCAGAAACGAGCCGAAATCTATGCCCAAGCCCAAGGACTGATTTTGGAAAAAGGCCTTGCGATTCCGCTATATTCCGATTTTTACTACGTGGCTGTACGCAAGGGGATTAAGGGATTCGTCATGTCGGCCAATGGGACCGTTTACCTAAACGATCTTGAGAAAGAGTGATCATTGCTTTGTTGATGGATGATACTCAAATTCCGGCTGCGTAAAATTATGGAAGCGTTTTGCCCCCGTAACCAACCGGGGGCACATCACTTCTGGTATATAAAGGCCATTGTAATTCCCTGGAAAAGCTTTTCGGTGATTCCGGTAAACTGAATTATTTGACAAAGGAGACCACCCTGTTATGCGGGATATCGCGGTTTATGCCGTCCGAAGACTATTTATAGGTATGTTCATTGTTTTGGTGGTTTCAGCTATTTTGTTTAGTATTATGCATATGATGCCGGGTGACCCCATCCAGCTTATTGATAGTACGCGCTTGGACCAGCAAACCACTGAAAAATTGCGTGAAAAATGGGGTTTGGATAAGCCAGCCGTTATTCAGTATTTGCACTGGTTGGGCAATCTATGCAAAGGCGATATGGGACGCTCGATTGTGAACGGTCAATCGGTAACCTATTTATTGGCCGCCCGTTTACCCTTTACCTTGCAAATCACTCTTGCGGCTCTTCTTTTGCAGTATTTTATCGCAGTGCCATTGGGTTTGCTGTCCGGGTATTATCAGGGTTCGGCATTTGATAAGATCATGATAATTATTACTGCCGTATTTCGGGCGATCCCCTATTTTTGGCTTGGTATCATCCTAATCTTATTTTTCAGTATCTACCTGAAATTATTGCCTGTATCCGGTTACAGGGGGTTCCAATCGCTTATCATGCCGGTGCTGACGCTCACCCTTCCGGCCCTGACAGCCACTTTACAACTTACGCGCTCTGAGGTTTTGGAAGTGTTGCGCGAAAAGTATGTGACTACCGCGGTGGCAAAGGGCTTGAATCAAAAAATGGTTATCCTGCGTCATGTTTTGCGAAACGCTTTAATACCGGTTACGGTCCTGTTCTTTCTTTCAGTACCATGGCTGATCGGTGGATCGGTGATCACTGAAACCATCTTTGCCTGGCCCGGTATGGGCCGCCTATTGTGGAGTTCCATCTCATCCCAAGATTATCCAGTTGTTCAAGGAATCATTCTAATCATTTCAATTTTAACCGTTATTAGCACCACGGTCGGCGATATCCTCACAGGTATTTTAGATCCGCGTATCCGAGCGGAAATGGAAGGGAAAACAGTATGAAACAATTTTTGAAGGTCTTTCGTTCGGCTGACAGAAATAAAACCTTTATAGTAGGATTTGTCATAATACTAAGCATATGCTTTACAGCCGCTTTTGCAGATTTGATCGCCCCTTTTGCTTATGATGAAATAGACGTTGTGCATGCTCTAAAGCCCCCTTCCATACAACATCCTCTTGGTACCGATCACTTGGGGCGGGACTCCTTTTCAAGACTCGTCTATGGTTCGCGAATCGCCCTTAAAGTTGGAGTTATCGCCGTGGTGATTCAAATCCTGGTAGGCGTTTCCCTGGGGCTGATTGCTGGTTTTTACGGAGGTTGGCCGGATCGTATCATAATTTTTTTTACCGATGTAATTTGGTCTCTCCCACCCATTATCTTGGCCATTGCCATTTGCACGGTTTTAGGTCCGAGCCTGACCAACGTAATCATTGCCATTGCTGCCGTAAGCTGGGCCCAATTTACGCGCATTGTTCGCTCCAAAACCCAGTCTCTGAAAAATATGCCATATGCTGAAGCTGCGCGGGCTGCAGGTGAGAGCAATGTGAATATCATTGTTCTCTATATCCTGCCCAATGTTTTTCCGGTGGTCATTGTTTTGGCCACTTTGGCCTTGCCGATTGCCATAATCAATACCACCGCCATGGGGTTTTTGGGACTTGGTGCACAGCCTCCGACCCCGGATTGGGGTGTGATCCTGGCCAACAGCATGACCTATATCCACAACGCCCCCTGGATCAGTATCTTTCCCGGATTGGCGATTATATATATTGTGCTTGGTTTCAATTTGCTTGGTGAAGGGCTCCGCGATGTCTTAGATCCACGTTTGAAAATTTAGAGGAGATCCGTTTTGACTCATCAAAAGTCGGTTCTTTCGGTACAAGAACTTGAAATCGCATTCAGCTCCCCCGCCGGATTGATCAGGGCGGTTAATAATGTGAGCTTCGAGATTTATCCCGGAGAGATTTATGCTTCGGTAGGGGAATCGGGGTGTGGAAAATCCAGTACTGCCCACGCTGCAATGCGCCTCATAAATTCTATCAATTCCCCGGGGCATCAGATCAAAGGGCGGGTTCTGTCAAAGGGTCGAGATTTGCTCTCCCTTTCCAATAGTGAAATGTGTGCTATTAGGGGGAAAGAGATCAGCATGATCTTTCAAAATCCCTTGGATTCACTAAATCCTCTTTATAAAGCCGGGTTTCAGATTTATGAATCGGTCATTTTGGATGAGATACCGAAACTTGAGGCTTGGCAAAGAGTGCTTAACCTTTTCAAAAAAACCAGAATTGCCGATCCTGAGCGCAGGATCTTAAGCTATCCCCATGAGCTTTCCGGCGGAATGCGTCAGCGAGTGATGATTGGCATGATGCTTTCACGCAATCCCACCCTTCTTATTGCCGATGAACCCACTACGGCTCTTGATGTCACCATTCAAGCTCAGATTCTTGATTTGGTTTTGTCACTTCGCGATTCGTTGGGCATGTCGGTATGGGTCATTACCCACGATTTCGGCATTGTGGCTGAAATCGCCGACCGTGTCGGGGTCATGTATGCAGGGGTTTTGGTGGAGGAAGGAGACGTCTTCGAAATCTTTGACAACCCAAAACACCCTTATACACGTATGTTATTGGAGTCTCTGCCTCAGTTCTCGAAAGGGGAAAAACGCTTGCGGACAATTCCCGGAACTCTGCCCGATCCGACTGCGGATATTAAAGGATGTCGTTACAAGGAGCGTTGTCCCTGGCAGGAGGAAATATGTAGACAGGATACACCTCCTATTTCATTGGCCAAGCCGGGGCACAAAGTAGCTTGCCACTTGTCACAGTTGCTATAGGAGAATGATCTTCATGAGTTTACTTGCTCAGGTTACAAATCTAAAAAAGCATTTTGAGATCAAAAGTGGCCTGTTTGGCACTATTTCATCCTATATAAAAGCAGTGGATGATGTCAGTTTTACCATTAACCATGGAGAAACATTAGGATTAATAGGTGAAAGCGGAAGTGGCAAAAGCACCGTGGCCAAACTCTTTTTAAGATTGATCAGCCCGACGGCAGGAGAAGTACGAATAAATGGAATGGATCTGAAAAAGGCCGACTCTAAAACCATGAAATCACTTCGTCGTCAAATGGGAATTGTCTTTCAAGATCCTGCAGCATCAATGAATCCGCGCGCCACGATTAAGTGGTCTTTGCGAAGGCCATTACTGGTCAATGGCATACAAAAATCGAAAACCGACACGCTCATTGGTGACATTCTGGAAAAAGTAAATCTGGGCTCGGAAGTTTTAGGGCGATACCCCCATCAGCTAAGTGGTGGCCAGCAGCAACGCGTCAGCGTAGCCAGGGCACTGATATTGCGCCCTGAGCTACTGGTATTGGACGAGCCCACATCCGCCCTGGATATATCCGTACAGGCCCAAGTTCTGAATGTTCTTCTGGATCTTCAGAAAGAATTCAACCTGGCCTACCTCTTCATCAGTCATGACCTCAATGTGGTCCGGTACATCAGTGACCGTGTCGCCATAATGTACCTGGGTAAACTCATGGAGATCGGCCCTGCACTCGCCGTCCTAAACAGCGCCCTGCATCCTTATTCACGCGCTCTTGCGGCTTCTTCGCCGCCTATGTCGCCGCATCAACGCCGGCGCAACAAATTGCTTCTAACCGGTGAGCCGGCAAGCCTTATCAATCTCCCACACGGGTGCCGCCTAACCCCACGCTGTCCCTACAGAAAAGAAGTTTGTATGGAAAAAGTTCCGGAGCTGCGCGAAATTGAATCCGAGCGATGGGTGGCTTGTCACCGTACCGAGGAAATTTGGGGCTAAAGTTAGACCCCATTCACAAACTACATGGATATATGCGTCAAGCCTTTTTCATCCATATATTCATTCGATACTTATTGGGGGGAATGGTGAATATTTGATAAGACAACGGATCGTTGTGAAAGGTGTGGCTAAAAATTTCACGTTCCAAACCAATTGTCCAAGGATCTACACTAAGAATCGATGCTTCATTCTCGTCCAATTTAATAAGACGGCAGTTTTGCTCAATGCTTAAAGTCGGGGCATTAAATCTGTCTTGAAGTACATGATGAACATGGAGATTTTTAAAGGTTGTGGGATCATAATCAAGTAATGGGCGAAAACGACCTGAGGCTAGATATAATTTCCCTACCACCGTAAATTCCTCTCCGATGGAAAAAATTCTGCTGATTTTTATATAACCCGACCCCTGACGTAAAAAGCTTGACCAGGGGCCTTCTTCTTCTGTCTCCACTATTTCTATAGGTTTAGCACTGACATCCAGAATCTCTTTGCTGTTGTTCTCATAAAAACGTAAAAACCATACGCTTTCTTCTTTTTCATTGATATCAGCGATCCAGCTGCCCGATCCTCTTAAACGCTTTATGATTCCAGCTGATACAAGGCGGCGCAATGCACTCTGTACTGTCCCCAAGCTGGCGAACAAGGCTTGAACAAGCTCAGTTTCCGTTGGTATCCGCTCTCCGGGTCGCCAATAACCTGCTTCGATGGTCCGGATGAAAGCTAGCTTCAATTTATCGACCTTAGATCCAGGAGTATGCTCAAGGCGGGCAAACTCCCTCTTGATTGCCTCAATCCTGATATCTCGAATAGGTTGTTTCTTTTCGACTATGGTTTCTCGATTTTTAGGCATATTTCTATTTTTCATAATGATTTATCGTGAGTGGATACCACGAAATACTTTTTTATACAATTTCGAAAATACATGAAATTGGATTAGGTGTTGTTTGGAAACTGTTTATTAATGCTTTTCATGTGCCATGGATGCGAACCAAAAGTCTGCAAATATTATAGGTGATAATCCCTATTGGATGAGAAATCTCTTTGCGCCAATAATCTGTCTCATTTTATTACATTTTGATCGAGTCTCAAGGCAATAGAGTGTACCTCAAGGGAAAATTAACTATATAGTATATTTAAGATAGCAATGTGTGTCAAATTAAATATTCATTCCAGTCAAAAGAATTAAATCCAATAATTCCATTAGATATAAAATATCTAATGGAATTGTTAACAACCGTTTTCGCTTATGGGAAACTATTGATTTATAGGCATCTAATTTTTTTAATTATAATTATAATATACTAATATTAATATTAAATATTTCTTGACAAGATATTAAGATCACTATATATAAAACTATATAGTAATAATTTGGACACGCGAAAGGAAGCAAAATCAACTTACCGCGTGGCTCAGATGGGAATTACTAAGGAGATGCTTAATAATCTTGAAATTGTTTAATGATTGGGCTTAGTTAATTCTATTGCTTGCGGAGTTATCGCTTCCCTACTGTTATGACCAAAAGGCTCATTGGCGCCCCGAATGAAAGCATTCACGATGCCGAAATCCAGAAGATCCGAAGATTGAACGTCACCTTTTCGTTGCTTTAACGGTCAATCATCGCCAGTCGAATACAACGGATTAAACACCGACACGATTACTGAAATCATATTCAATGGCATATTGGGGGCTTCTGTAAATTACAGTGTGGATAAATCCATTAATGCCCTTATCGATTACCTGGAAAAATTAAAGGGGGGAAACAGACAATGATCGATTTTACTTTCACCGAGGAGCAGGAAATGTTTAGAAAAGCGGCCAGGGAATTTGCCGAAACAAAACTTGCCCCCGAAGTACCCGGTATGGAAAAAACCGGAGAAGTCAGTGATGTGGTGGTCAAGGCCATGGCAGAAGCTGAACTAATGGCCATTACGATCCCGGAGGAATACGGTGGTCTGGGACTTGGGTATACCGAACGCATGATAGCGGTTGAAGAAGTCAGCCGTGTATCGGTGGCAGCTGCCATGATGCTCCAGGTATTTGCTTTAGGTATTGAACCCATCGTGAAATTCGGCAGCGAGGACCAGAAAAAGAAATATCTGCCCGGGTTGGCTAACGGGGAGCGTCTGTCCACAACCGCTGTAACTGAGGCCACAGGTGGATCCGATCCCACCGGTATCCGCTCCTCATATAGAAAGGATGGGGACGATTTTATTCTTAACGGCCGCAAGTGCTTTATTACCAACTCCCACATTGCCGATACAATTACAGTTCTGGCCAAGGATGAAGATAATCCCAAAGCCTTTTGTGCTTTTGTGCTGGACAAAGAAATTGAGGGATGGAAAGCCACCCATATAGAGCACAAAGTCGGTATGCGGGGCTGCAATACCGGTGAACTGGCGTTTGAGAACTGTCGCATACCGGCATCTCAGCTTGTGGGAGAAGAAGGCAAAGGACTGCGGGTCACCATGGCCGCCATCGGCGATGTCGGTCGGGGTGGGATGGTTGGCGTTGCTTTAGGTCTGCAAGCAGCCTGTCTTGAAGAATCCATCAAATTTGCCAATCAAAGAATTCTGTACGGCAAACCGATTGTGGCCCTGCAGACCATTCAAAACAAATTGGCAGACATGAAAATCGATCTGGAAGCCGGCCTGCTTTTGGGGTATCGCGCAGCCGCCATGCAGGACAAGGGCCAGCGCTCCAGCAACGAATTTGCCGTTGCCAAATATTATACCACCGAAGCCTGCCAGCGAGCGGCTAAGATGGCCGTAGATATTCATGGCGGATACGGCTGTATGGAAGAATACGCTGTTTCACGGTATTTGCGTGATTCTTATGTGGTTGGGCCTTCGGCAGGTACCTCCGATATTATGAAGGTAATTATTGGTCGATGGGCGCTTTCTTAAATTTAGAACAGGATTCATATCATGTTAAACATCGTCGTTTGTGTCAAAGGGGTTCCGGATCCCAAACAGGCGTGCAATATTAAAATAGATCCAGATACGAAAACCCTGCTGCGATGTGATGTCCCCATGGTGGTTAACCCCCTGGATAAAAACGCCATGGAGGTCGCGCTTCAGTTAAAAGCAAAGACGGATGCTCGCATAACGGTCCTCAGTATGGGTCCTCCCGAAGCAGGCAATATTGTTAAAGAGTGTCTGGCTTTGGGAGGGGATCAGGGGATTTTGTTGAGTGATCCTGCCTTTGGGGGCGCAGACACCTTTGCCACGGCATATACACTTGCCAAAGGAATCCAGAAAATAGGCCCTTATGACGTGATTCTTTGCGGTATGGCCAGTAGTGACGGTAGTACCGAATGGGTTGGGCCGCAAATAGCAACGTTTTTAAAGATACCTGTGGTCACTATGGTAAAGGAGGTTGTCGAAACCGATCCTTCCACCTGGAAGGTTAAAGCAAACATCGACAATGGATACCGATTGATGCAGGTGAAGCTTCCCGCGCTTTTTACAGTTACAAGAGAGGTCAACACACCCAAGAACCTGAGTTTTTCAGGTATCATTAAGGCTCGCAAAAAAGAGATTGAACAGTGGGGTATCGATGATCTGGGTGTATCTCAGGGCTCAGTGGGGTTAAAGGGCTCACCCACAATTGTATCTCAATTAAATACCAAGGTGAGCAATAGAAACGTTGAATTCATCAAGGGTACCAGAGAGGAAAAAGCTGAATCGCTGGTCCAAAAGCTGATAGGTACAGGATTGTTGTGATGGCTGAACAAAAAAAAAGTGTTGGATCCGTCTGGGTCATTGCCGAACAGATCGATTGCCGACTGTTGTCGGTGTCCACCCAGTTGCTGGGCAAGGCACGCAAACTGGCGGATGAGCTCCACACGTCCCTGGAGACGATTTTGCTGGGTGACAATATCGACAGACAAACCCAACAATTGATTGCGGCAGGTGCCGAGCGGGTCTATCTGGGCAATACACCCGAATTCGCATTTTATCACCCGGAAATATACACCGAGACCATCGTAAGCCTTGCCAGGGAGCACAAGCCGGAAATTATTCTCATGGGCTCCACTTCAGCAGGTAGGGAACTGGCACCACTGGTAGCGGCCAGATTGGAAACCGGTCTGACGGCTCATTGCATCGACCTGGTTCTCGATGAAGACCGTAATCTTGAGCAGCGCATCCCAGCCTACGGTGGACTGCTTTCAATTATCTGTCCGGAGAGACGGCCACAGATGGCCACCATTGCAAAAGGGGTGTTTTCAGCACCCGAACCAGATGAAACTAGAACCGGTGAAATCATTGCGCTTGGGGCTCCGGATATTGCTTCCCAGCGCATTCAAACGCTGGAAATCATCCGAGAGGAGCCAGAAGGGGTGCCACTGGAATCAGCCGACATCGTTGTTGCTGGCGGTGCAGGTGCCGGTGACCGGGAAGGCTGGTCAAAAATTTCCGAACTGGCCAATACCTTGAATGCAGCCCTGGGCTCGACCCGGCCGGCCGTGGATGAAGGTTGGACCGAGCTTACAACGATGATCGGACAAAGCGGGAAGATGGTGAGCCCTCAACTTTACATCGGTGTTGGTTTGTCCGGTGAGCAACAGCACCTGGTGGGCGTGGTAGACGCCAAGGTAATGGTTGCCATCAATAATGATGATAAATCACCGGTATTTGAGCAGGTGGATTTCGGTATTGTTGAAGACTGTCGGGAGTTTGTTCCGGTGCTGATAGAGAAAATCAAAGCCTATCAGGAACGACTGACTGTTTGTTGAGTGAATCAAGGAGACAGTATTCAGAATAGGCGAGATATTGAAAGATTTATGCCGCCAGCGTGGAATTGAATTCATAGAAGAGCATTTAAGGCCTGACCACATCCACATGTGTTTAAGCGTTCCACCTAAATTCAGCATTGCCTTTGCTATTGGTTTTATAAAGAGTAAAAGTGCCGTACGGATCCATCGCCAGATATTGAGAAACACGCGAGTTACAGACTTGCATTTCTGGTCACGAGGATATTGTGTAAGTACTGTTGGTTTGGACGAAGCAACCATACGTAAATATATCTGAGAACAGGACAAGTTAGAAAAACAACAAATGGAAATCGATTTTACGTAAACAATAATTATTGCCCGAGGGCTTTCCCCTCACTTTATATATCTCAGCACTAATTCCAAGGATGGAATGATATGATGAAAAAGAAAAATCAAAATTATGAATTGTCGAAAAGCAGTTTAAAAAAATCCAATGTTTCACCTAATATCACCGTGGAAAGTTCCAATCCAAGACAACCCCAGCGTCTTAAAAATGGTTCTGGGGATTCGAATTTTATTAATGAGGTTGGCAACTCGATATCCCTGTTATTTTCTGGACAATTATCGGCTGTCGTGAATGAGATTAGGGCGGAAATCGAATTAGCCGATGATGAAGAAGAATAGATCTTCTTCTGGCAGCTTTGGATATGATGGTAAACAGGCTAATAATCACCTTATTTGCCACGCAAGCAGAACCAAAAGTCTGAAAATATTTTAAAGTGATAAGTCCATTTGGATAAGAAATTTCTTTGAGCCAATGATCGGTCTCGACTTTCTGTATTTTGATCGAGTTTCAAGGTAATAGAGTGTAACCAAAGAAAATATTTACTACATAGTATATATAATAATAAAGATAACAATTCGTGTCAAATAAAATATTTTATTCCAGCCTAAACAATTAAATCTAATAATACAATTAGTTATAAAAAAAGTTCAATGAAATTGTTAGCATTCATTTATCAGGAAACATTATATATAGTTAATTGTATTTTTTAAGTAGATTTTTAACATCTTGATTTATATATGATATATAGTTTTTTTAAAAAAAGCTTGACAATAAATAAGATATATACAATAAAACTATATAGTAAATAATTAAGAGAAACGAAAGGAACCAAAACTAACTTACTGCGTGGATCAGCTAAGAATCTAAACGGAGGTACTAAAAAATCTTAAAACTGTTTAAATGACAGGTCTTTATTCTATTACTGGCGGAGTTGTCGCCGCTCCCCTGCTGTTATGACCAAAAGGCTCATTGTCGCCCTGAATGAAATCATTCACGGCGTCGCAATCCAAAAGATCCGAAAATTGAACGTCGCCATTTAGTTGCTTTATACGCCTCCATTTCATTCTACCAAAGATATGAGCAAGAACAAATTAATCATCGCTGCCGAGAAGGTAAAGAATACCCTGGCGGAAACCTAAAAGAGACATAGCTCGTGTGTTCGTCCAAATAAAGATTACTTATGCTAAACATATTTTGGCAAAAATGGATCACTTGATTGGATCTGCCTATTGATTCACATCATCAACACTTAATAATGGAGGCGAAAAATGAAGACAAAATTACTAAAAACCTTTTTGACCATCTCATTAATTGGAGTTCTTGGCTTTGCGGTCGTTCCCCTGACTGCCATCGCCGACTCCTTTCCCACTAAACCAGTTACGCTGATTGTCCCCTATAGAGCCGGTGGTGGAACAGATACCATGGCGAGAATTCTAGCCAAAGCGCTGAAAGACGAATTAGGGCAACCCGTGGTGGTGGTCAACCGTAAGGGTGGCGGTGGCTCAGTAGGGGCTTCTTATTTAAAAACTTCATCAGCAGATGGGTACACGATCATGATGGGTGGCGATGATATCCCCACATGGAATCCAATGAACCAAAATGTAAATTTTAAACTTAATGACTTTCGTTACCTGGCAGCTATAGCAGAATACCAAAATGCACTCGTTACGGGGGCCGATAAGCCCTATAAAACTCTTAAAGAAATGATCACCTATTCTAAAGAACATCCAGGTCTCAGATATGCATCGCAGCTGCCTATGGAGAAAAAGTTAATTGAGGTCCTTATAGAAAAGAACAACCTTGACTGGAGAATGATAAATATCGGGGGTGGCTCTGAGATGGTACAGTTACTATTGGGTGATAAAATTGATATTGCCTATAGCGGCGGTATTCACACCCGATATCCTAAAAAACTGAGGGTACTGGCGTCTTTGAATAAAGAGCGCCTAGCAAGTGCGCCAGACACGCCCTCGCTTTTTGAGACGTTTGGAATCAGTATGCCCAGCTACATCATTTGTATGGCACCGGCTGGTTTGCCTGATAACATTGCGAAAATACTTGAAAATGCCCTTTTAAAAGCCAGTCAGTCAAAAGATTTTAAGACTATCGTTGAAGAACGATTGAAAGCCCCAGTTATCAGCATCAATGCAAATGAATTGGAAGCTTATATGACCAATCTTAACAAACAACTTCAAGAAATGGCCAAATAGGAGAGAATCCTATCTGAAATGTTAAAAATGGTAAAGTTGTGAAGTTGGGCAGAATGTGCCTACGCAAATAAACATATCGAGCCACTTCACAACTTCGCCATTACTCAAGTCTTACATGTTTTTTCCAATTTATAAAGGAGAAATATCATGGGGAAAACTGGTTCGGATATACATAAAATGCCAAGGCTTAACATCATCACCGGGTGTGTTTTGAGCTTTGTTGGACTGGTGGTCATCTTCTGGATAATTCCGTTTCATATTGATCCCCAACAAGTTGATTATTTGGTGAATTCACCAAAATTTTTTCCCTATGTCAGTGTCGTTGTACTGACACTTTTATCGGTGTTGTTGATTATCCAGAACATTCTTAGAATGAAACGACAGAAGAAAGTTGTACAGGAGGAGAGCGAAGAAATTGAGGTCCTTGGCTTTGGATGGAACGAAGCTATCAATCTCGGCATCTTCACCGTTGGCTCTGCGGCTTATATTTTTCTGATGGCCATCGCCGGCTTTATTGTCGCCTCAATTGTTCTTCTGGCAGTGTCGATGTACTTCGCCAGAGTCAACATACGCTGGTTGATTATCACTTCAGTGGGAGTACCAATAATCATTCAGCAGTTGTTATGGCATACCCTATCGATCAGCTTACCCTGATATGAGAAGAAGGGTGCGAGGTGATATTACTGAGTATAAATGAGGAGGACAACCATGATTGATCAACTTCTTATGGGATTCTCTGCCATTCTCACTGTGAGCAATGTGTTGTTTATCATGCTTGGGATCGTCACAGGCATTATGTTCGGAGTATTGCCTGGAGTGGGTGGTGTAACAGCATTGGCCATGTTGATACCAGCCACATTTTATCTGCCGCCTGTTACGGCAATAGCATTTCTCATCGGGATTACAAAGGGTGGTACCTCAGGCGGCGCCATTCCTGCAATTTTGATCAACGCACCCGGGGATCCGGCAAATGTGGCGACCGCCCGTGACGGCTATCCTCTATCTCAAAAGGGCAAACCCATTAAGGCCATGCGCATGGCTCTCTATTCCTCTGTTTTTGGAGATTTCTGCAGTGACATGGTTCTCATTCTGCTGGCTGCACCCTTTGCTTTGGTGGCCCTGAAACTTGGACCGGCTGAAACAACAAGCCTCGTTATCCTGGCTCTAACAATGATTGCCTCCCTTTCAACCCGAAATTTAATTAAAGGGTTGATCGCCACCACACTCGGGCTGTTCCTATCTACCGTAGGATTGGACCCGGCCAATGGTGTCGAGCGAATGACATTTGGTGTAGTAGCTCTTTTTGATGGGATATCTTTAAACGCTATTGCCATTGGGCCTTTGGCTCTGAGTGCAGTCGTAAGCCAATTGTTTGATCTCTGGCGCCACCAGGGTGGCGAAGTAAAAAAATTTCCCACATTCGACAAGAAAAAGCAGGGACTAACTTTCGGGGAATTCATTTCAAACTGGCGAACGCTATTCCGTTCGGCATACCTGGGGACTTTTGTGGGTATGCTTCCGGGATTGGGAGCCACGCTAGCGGGCTTTCTTGGCTACCAATTGGCCCAAAGAGCCTCGAAAACACCCGAAAAGTTTGGCAAGGGTCACCTGGAAGGAATTGCCGCCACCGAGGCGGCCAACAGTGCGGTTATGGGTGCCAATCTGATTCCAACCATTGCGTTGGGTATCCCCGGCAACCTGGCCGCGGCACTACTGATCGGTGCTTTCATCATTCATGGTATCACACCAGGCCCATTCATGATGATTGAGCATGGCGACCTTGTGTATTCGATGTTTGCCGCCATGCTGGTTGCCAATGTCTTCCATGCGATTATAGGACGCTTCGGAAGTCCTATTTGGGTTTTAGCGCTCAAGGCACCGATGGGGATCATCCTTTCAGTGGTGATCATTCTTTGTTCAGTGGGCGTTTATATACCAGCGCCCTCGCTATTCGAGATCGGAATGATGCTGGTATTCACAGGTCTGGGTTACATCATGCGCAAACTCGCCTTTTCCATCGTATCCTTTTTTATGGGATTTATGTTAGGGCCCATGTTGGAGCATTCTCTCAGGCAGACCATCAACCTGTATGGTGGGCTTTCCGTTCTGATTACAGAGCCGATCGCGCTTGTTTGCACATTGATTACCCTTTTCGTTATCTGGCGATCATACCGAGCTGCAAAAAAAGAGAAAAATGCTTAATAGATTCATTTGCAGATTGGAAACAACTTTATCACCGACCCTTAGGGTCTCTTATCAAAACAGCCATAGAATTTATCATTTGGGAAATCAAACTGTTAACTTGCTAAGATAATTATAGAATAATCATACTTATTAGACAATGAATGGAGATCACCATGAGTTTTGTTGACCCCGATCTGGTAGGTGAAATATGGCCAGCGGCTGCACCTTTTGATGATTCATCAAAATATGGTCGCATTGACTTCGGACCTACTGGGGTGTTTGAGGCCCGCAGCTTGCAAACCTTCAAGCTGGTTTATACCGCAGGACCTTATGGTATCGATGATACCGGTGCATTGAGGATTGTGTTTCGGTTCTCGTTAGATATCGGTGGTCTGCAAACCACAGATCCTGCGGCAAAAAATTATGTCAGCGCAAAGACGGGTAATGGAGCGAAATTGACGCTCACCTACAACCGATCAGGCCATATGCGCCCCCGCGACCGTGCTTTGACTGTATTTATTGCGGACGGCTTTTTAAGCGAGGGGGATACGATAACGGTTGTGTTTGGCGACACATCGGCTGGTTCTCCTGGTATGCAATTGCAGACATTCTGCGAATCCGCCTTTGAGTTTAAAGTTCTGGTGGATATCTATGCTACCGGCCACTTTGTACCCCTGCCGGATACTCCTACTATCCGGATCATTCCAGGCCCTCCGGCGCATTGGCGTGCTATTTTACCAACTTTGCGAAGAACTGGAGAAGTATTTTCTCTCGGCCTAAGGGCCGATGACGACTGGGGCAACCCCAGCTGCAACGAGACAGAAACATTGCGGATCGAATCAAATCTTCCCATAGAAAATCTTCCAGATCAGATTATTTTTCCTATAGGCCAGCGTAGTCTACGGATCGACAATATTGTTGCGCAAAATGAGGGTATCTATCGTATTCGGGTATACAATGATCAGAATGAACATCTGGTAGATGCCAATCCAATCGTTGTGCAAAATGATTCGCTTAACGCCTACTGGGGTGATCTGCACGGGCAGACTGGCGAGACCGCTGCTGTCGACACCGCCGAGGAATATTTCACCTTTGCCCGCGATTTGGCGTTTCTCGATGTAACCAGTCACCAGGGTAACGATTTTCAAATAAAGAATAATTTTTGGGCGCAACTAAACCAGTTAACGGCCGAGTTTGACCAGAAAAACAGGTTCGTCACTTTTCCTGGTTATGAATGGTCGGGCAATACCTGTATCGGCGGGGACCATAATGTTTTTTTTCGTCATGAAGGCCGCTCCATCCGGCGCTCCTCTCATGCATTGGTCGAAGATCAATCCGATATTGACAGTGATGCTCCCACCTTAAGAGAGCTGTTTACGGCATTAGCCGATGAAGATTGTGTGGTCTATGCCCATGTGGGTGGCCGGTACGCCAATACCGCCTATGCCCATGACCCCAGAATCGAGACAGCCATGGAGATCCATTCAGCCTGGGGCACGTTCGAGTGGCTGCTGACCGACGGTTTTTCACTGGGCCACCGCTGCGGTGTGGTTTGCAATAGTGATGACCACAAGTGCCGGCCTGGTGCCAGTCATCCCGGTGCTGCGGATTTCGGTACGTACGGTGGACTAACCTGTTTTTTGACTTCGGATCTTTCTAGAGATTCAATCTTTGATTGCTTGCGAAAACGCCATCACTACGGCACCACAGGCAACCGACTTCATCTCGATACACGGGTACGTTTTAAAACCAGCGCAAATTTTTACGAGCTGGATCCTAATGTCTACGAATCCTCCCCGAAAGTCGTTTCTGAGATTATGATGGGCGATATCGCTCAAACCAACGATGGTGTTGTTGATTTGTTTGTCGATGCAGTTGCTCATACACCTATTGAACGTGTCGAGGTTTTGAACGGAAAAGAGGTGGTGGAAACATTACGTGGCTATGACAGCAGTGAATTAGGAAACCGATTTCGGATTGTCTGGGGCGGGGCTAAGTATCGCGGCCGAGGTCGAAAGGTCAGATGGACCGGGAAAATGCGTCTTAAGAATGCTCGTATTATTCGCTTTGAAAGAATTAATGCGTGGAATCCGGAAAAGCTGTTCGAGCAACGAAGCGACAAAGAAGTCGTTTGGGACTCCATCACAACTGGTAACTTTGTCGGATTTGATATCTGGCTTGATAATGCAAGCAATGGCCAAATGGTATTGGAGACCAATTATGTGGGTACCACACTTTCTCTTGATGAGATCGGTCTTAAAGACACCATTTTTGAGGCCGACGGCCTGGAAAGACGACTTCGGGTGTATCGCATGCCACAGATCAATAATGTGTTTGAAATTCGTGATACGGTGCCGGTAGTGTTGAAACCCAAAGGAGATAATCCCCTTTGGGTTCGTGTCACCACGGATGATGGCTACAATGCTTGGAGTAGTCCTATCTTTGTATATAAAGAAAAGTGATTCTCGCCTTTTCTCCATTATCCTGATTGCCCGATTGCAAACAACTAATACAAAGGAAGGTGTTATGTATAAAAATATCCTGATTCCATTGGATGGTTCAAAATTGGCAGAATGCGTACTCTCACATGTAGATGGGTTTATATCCGATGGCGGAGTGGAAACCATTACTTTCGTGCGGGTTGTAAAACCAGCAGGTTTCTTATCGATAGCGCAAAATGTCGATGCAGAATCGGAACCGAAAGAGTATGAAAACATGATGATAAGTCTGGATCGTATTGAAGAAAAGAGAGTTTCATTGGCAGCAAAATATCTTGAAGAGATATTAAACCGGTTGAAACAGAATGGAATTGAATACAAGAAAGAGGTACTGGTCGGGAAAATATCAAAGAACATAATAAAGTATGCTGAATCGCATGACGTCGATTTGATCCTTATGGCAACCCATGGTCGATCCGGGGTAAAAGGCTGGCTGCACGGGAGAACTGCTGATTTGCTTCTTAGACTTTCCAGGATTCCGATTTTGAGTGTTCGACCAGAAGAAATGGATAGTTGAGATGCCGCACCTGAATATGTCTGATGTAACCTGTAAGACGGCCTTTCAAACCAAGTAATAAATTCTTCTTTGTAAACTCTATTCAACATCCCCAATTGAAGCTAAAAAACAACCATAAGGAGGAGATCGTGTCAAAATTAGATGACTATATTCATCTGGAAAACAAATACGGCGCACAAAATTATAAACCCTTGGATGTGGTTTTGACACGCGGTGAAGGTGTCTGGGTGTGGGATGTGGAAGGCAACAAATATCTGGACTGTCTTTCTTCCTATTCAGCCGTGAACCAGGGGCACTGTCACCCGAAAATCATGCAGACGATGGTTGATCAGTCTCGGAAGCTGACGTTGACATCGAGGGCTTTTCGAAACGATCAGCTGGGGTTGTTTTATCAGGAACTATGCGAACTGACAAACTCTCATAAGGTATTGCCAATGAACAGCGGCGCCGAGGCCGTGGAGACGGTGATCAAGACCGTTCGCAAATGGGGATACAAAATCAAGGGGGTTCCTAAGGATAAGGCGGAAATCATCGTCTGTGCAAACAACTTTCACGGCCGTACCATTACAATTGTCGGATTCAGCACGGACGAGAGCTCACGAGCAGGATTCGGGCCGTTTACACCTGGGTTCAAAATTATTCCTTTCGGCGATACTTCTGCTCTGGAAGCGGCAATTACCTCCAACACCGTCGGTTTTATGGTAGAGCCCATACAGGGTGAAGCTGGAGTGATAATCCCGCCGGCAGGCTACCTCAGGGAAGCCAAAACTATCTGCCGAAATCACAATGTTGTATTAATTCTGGACGAGATACAGACTGGGCTGGGCCGCACCGGTAAGATACTTGCAGAGGAACATGACGGCATCGAGGCGGACCTGACGCTGATCGGTAAAGCACTTTCAGGAGGCTTCTATCCGGTATCTGCAGTGTTGTCCAACACAGAAGTAATGGGTGTGCTACAGCCCGGAGAGCACGGCAGTACTTTCGGCGGCAATCCCCTAGCTTGTGCGGTTGCTAGAATGGCGATGAAAGTGTTGATTGATGAGGGGATGGTTGAAAATGCGGCGGAAATGGGCAGCTATTTTTTAAACGGATTGAACCAGATAAGCAATCCGTTGATCAGGGAAATCCGTGGAAAAGGGCTACTGATTGGTATGGAGTTATTACCCGAAGCAGGTGGTGCACGCCAGTATTGTGAAAAATTGATGAAAAGGGGTCTGCTTTGCAAGGAAACCCACGATCATATCATCCGTTTTGCACCGCCATTGGTTATAACTAAAGAAGAGATTGATTGGGCGCTGGAAAGAATAGCAACGGTTTTAAAGTAAATGGTAAAATAATTGCCGAATTAGTGATGGGTGTGAAAAAACTGGAGATATCGATATGAATCATAGGTCCGGCAATAGCACAAAACCAATTCTGCTTATTGCTCTTGGCGGTAATGCCCTGATCCAAAAAGGACAAAAAGGGACTATTGCCGAGCAATTCGAAAACTTGAGGATTCCTATTCAACAAATCGCATCACTGGCCAGCGACTTCAGAATTATCATTACCCACGGCAATGGCCCCCAGGTAGGCAATCTTCTGCTACAGCAAGAATCCTGTGATGCAGTTCCCAAGCTTCCACTCGAAATCCTTGTTGCCCAGACCCAGGGCCAAATCGGATACATGATTGAATCCGTTTTGGATCAAGCCCTTATGGAGCAAGGCGCTGATTTCAACCCACTGGTTTCGCTGATCACCTATGTGGTGGTGGATAGGGCGGACTCTGCCTTCGCCGATCCAGCAAAGCCAATTGGTCCGTTTTTCACCGCTGCCGAGGCCGGAAAATTTGACTATCCCACTATTGAAACCCCTAATGGGTTCAGGCGTGTGGTTGCATCGCCAAAACCGATCACCATCATTGAAAAAAAAGAAATCGAGCGTTTGTTAAAATCCGGATTCATCGTTATCTGCTGCGGTGGCGGGGGGATACCCGTGGTGAGAAGCGGACGTGCGTTCAATGGGGTAGATGCAGTGATAGACAAAGACTTGGCAAGCGCACTCCTGGCAGCTGAAATCGGTGCCGACATTCTGGTGATCGCCACGGATGTGGATGGTGTCCTGACCGAGTTTAACACTCCAAAGCAACAACTTATACCGCAAATGAAGATCGATGAGGCCATAGATTTTCTTCAAAATGACAAAGGTGGCAAGGGATCCATGAGGCCTAAAGTGGAGGCTGCTATGCAATTTATCCAGAATGGTGGAAAACGAGCGGTGATCACATCCATTGAAGCCATTTGTGAAAGTGTAGAGGGGACAGCTGGAACCCAGATTATCCAAAATCAAAACTCTTAATACGAACGGGGGTTTCTTTAAGAAGCAGCCGTCTGATGGTATACGGCAAATAGGAGGGGAAATGGCATTTAACCTGAAAAACAGAAGCTTTTTGAA
>Ga0233413_10000243_pt1 | contig 27659 bp, 26 predicted proteins | sample Na_anoxic_6_MG_FD_189019 | JGI IMG/M metagenome (GOLD analysis project Ga0233413, IMG submission 189019) | Seawater microbial communities from Saanich Inlet, British Columbia, Canada - Na_anoxic_6_MG | ecosystem: Environmental > Aquatic > Marine > Inlet | place: Canada: British Columbia...
CCAAATAATATGCATCAAATGCTAAATAATAATTGATAAAAGCACCATATTTGTCGTGCAGAACATGTTCACCATCAATTAAACTTTCGTGATAATCTTGGTTACCGGCAATTACACCTGTAAATTGCACATTCATATTGACATCTATAAAATATACTTTGCCATCTTTATTAATATACAGTAATTTTCTAATACCATCTGCTTTTTCTGTGACCGTGTAAGGATTTCTTATATTAGCCACATCTGATTCATCATTTATAGGTGCAATATTAGGTATTTCTAATGAAATAGACGAAAATCCCACAAAATCTCTACTATTTAATCGTCGATCAGGGGGTTTACCTTGGTATAGCATTCCCATATAATTATGTAATACTGATTGTTCTTCCTTGGTAGAAATAGGAAAATTTGAATTTTGCAAACCCGATAATACAGCTTTAATAGATCTCTTAAATAATTTCAATACATGGGTTGGGTTGTGAAATTCAGGGTCTGTACGACTGGTGCCAAATGAAATTGGAAAATTGGATTTCATTAGCTCTATCTCTATTTCATATGATTCAGGGTTATTAAATACATTAGAAGTCTCAATACGGTATTCAGGGATCATTCCGCGTCTAGTTTGCTTTGAAGATCGAACAATACTACAATCTATTTTTAAAGGATAATCTTCTTGTGTAAACGTGAAGCGTTTAATTAATCGAAATATTTTTTTAGACTCATTCCATTCATTAATCATTTTTTCAATAACCTTTGAATGTTTATTTCGTTTACTTTCTGTTTTATAATTAATGCGAAAACCAAAATCTTCGAAATCAATTGCTTGGAGAGCAGTATCATCCATCATTTTTCTATTTTTTTGAACAAATACAACATCCCGAACCATTCGACTAGTTGTATCTAAATCAATAGTATTTTTTTTACAATATTCTTGAATATTAGCCAAACCACTAATTTCAGTACGTATGTTAGAAATCTTAGTATATCCTGAATTTGGATCCTCGTATTCAGATTGAATTGTTAATCGATACGTACCTGTCATATTTTCCAATGTGAATCCTAATGATTTTAATTTTGCTATCACAGAATCAAATTGGATTTGCGTTATTGGTTTTCTTGTCCCAAATCTAGCCTCCAATTCATCTATTGTATTTTTGTGTTGAGATATACTGGGTTGAAGATATACACCTAGGTATTTTATTAATTTTTCATTTGGAGTTTCATCATTGGTAGACATTAATATATATATTAAACAACAGATAATTTTATATGTTTTTCAATTTTATAAATGTTCTTTAATCATTTGATATAATAAACTCTTTTTTTTGGGCATTTTTTTATCATTATTTATATCTATATGCAATTTACGACAAATTTCCTGTAAATCCTTAGCTTTATAGCTTGAAATTCCACGAAGTGGTTTCGTTATATTATCTATTTGCCATAATTGTTCTCTACTTTGTATATATTTCTGATATGTTTCAGCATTATTACCTATAAAAATACTATATCCATTTGCAGTCTTTTCTATTATATTCAGATTAGTAGTAATATCTTCATCGTTTAATAAAGTATACATTTTGTTACCATCTATATAAACTACATTAAAATTACTTATTGCACAAATGCACATAAAAGCTGATACAGATATGGTTTTATGATTCACCAGTTCATCTTCTATTGCATTTCGTTTCCACTTATTTTTTTTAAGTAGTTCTTTATTTTCTCTTACAGAATATACCAATTGGATTTTCATTTCTAATGAATCTTTAAATCCGTCGCCGTGTACAAGTTCATAAGCGCTAATTCCATTACAAATAATATAATAACACCAAAATAGAGTATCGATGAACTTAGGCAATAAAAATTGAGTATTCTTAGGAATTGCTTTTTTAATTTCTTTCTTAGATTTACTGGATATTTGCTCATTACTTTTTATTATATGTTGTAATATTTTTTCAATATTTCGTTCATTTAAAACGAAATCTTGTATAATTGAAATATCAATGGTTTGCTTAATGGTGTGTCGTCTCATATAATTTATCCAAAGGAATTCTCTTTATTACCTTTATAAAATTCTTCTTGATATTTGGCTTTGATATCCTCTACAGACTCCAACTGCTTTTGTTGTAAATCAACATATTTAATGAAATTCCGAATATGTTTTAATGTACCCTTGTTCAATAATGTCATATTAATAAAAACACCGTTATTATTTTCTGTATATTCTATTTGATTTTGTTTTAGAATTTTGAAAATATGAATTTGATGAATAGTATCCATATTTTCAATATGGTCACGAAGTCGTTTTAACTCACTAATATCAGTCATATATCTTAATTATACAAATTATGTATTTAAATCTCATTTGTACCAATTATAATTTTTGGTTTTGGCATGCGATTAATCTTAATTTTTTTCTTTGTAACTAATTCTCCAATGATAGAGATATATTCATCGTTTAATTCATATCTAATACCTATTACCCGAACATTTATATTATCTCCTTCCTTTAATATGGCGAAATCTTTACTTTTATAATGATGATCACGAGCAATAAATACAACAACGGGTGATTTTAGTTCATTTATTTCTGCTCGAATCCCAGCCTTAGTTACATTTTTAACTATCGCTAGAAATCGCATTCCCTCTACAGGCCTACAAACTAGACATTCCAATAAAACATCAAATATCACATTATTCCCCCTAACAACTCCTGCAGAATAACTAACAATTTTTATTGAATTTGATCTAATATATCCTTCGTCAATACATTTACCTTCGATTTGTAAACGAAGAAATTCTTCAATATTTTCTTTGATATTTTCTCCTATAGAGGTAAAAGGGAGGTAGATTTTTCGTGTGATTACATTTTTCATATATATACCAACACCTTTCTTACTTTTGCGTTTTGCTTTTTTCGAACTAGGAGCTTGAAGTATTGAAGACATAATATAATATATAAATACATTATATCTTTTTAATATTTTTTTTCAATTTATTTACCTTTTTTTTCCTAATGTATCAATATTATTGATGGTTGTACCTATAGAAGAAAAGAACCATCTTTTTTCATCTTTTTCAATACTATCAAAATATCTAAATAATAACTCTTGTTCAATGCATAATTGAAAAGCATTGAGTCTTACAGTTTTTGAATTATTTAATTTAAATCCCCTTTTTGTTTTAATAAACTCCCCTTCCTTATTTCTGGCATAAGGATGTTGTTTAATGTCATTTTTTTCTTTATCATATATTTTTGTAATAGTTCTGGCACCTTTACCTGTTTTTGCACCCATAACATATTTAACATCACTTTCATCAGGGCTTAATAAATGATTGATATTATCAATTAATACTTTTTTATCTGCTCCCCTTTCACAGCTAGAACCCTTGGTAGGTCTATCTGCCGAACTTAAATATATACTTTTAACTTTAAAAATAAGATTAAATCTTTTAAGCTGAGCCATGAAACCTATTTTGTCATGCATATTATCAATATTTATAGTGAATTTATCCAATACTGCTTTTCCCAATCCATCTTCAATTGAAATAGTATCTATAATCCATTCACCATCTTTTAATGTTAATATAGAATACTTGCTTTTTTTGTTAAAGTCAGTAATAACTATTCCTTCATATTTATTCGTATTCACTTTGAATTTATCAAAATACGATTCTACAAATGGGAGCAAAGATTTTTCAATACTGGCCGTATTTCTTAACAATAGGGTTTTCTCCTCATAAGTTAATATGTCTATAATATGATGCATTGCTAATGTCTGTAAAATAGTATAAAAAGACATTGTTGATTCACCAAATTTACTAGCATTATATTTCACTAAATTATTAATAGCCCACGCACAACCCATCGCCCAATTACTTCTATTAGAACTAGTAATTTCTTGTGGCACAAGAAGTAATTGATACGTATTTTTTAATTTTATTATTATTTCACCTATATCTGAAGCTCCTTGTTCACTTAAATCTGATAAAATAAAAGTTAAATGGTCACGTTTATAAGGAACAGGCGTTACTCTGTCATACCGTGATATATGTTTATCTGTTAATTCGACGGGTTGAAACATATAATAATTTCCAATATTAACTAAATTTCCCATACGACCCAATGTATCTGTGATAAATTCATTATCATCGTTAATTAAATAACTAAGCGCGGTATATATTTGATCTAATGGATAACTTTTCATCGCCGTTACTTCTTTTAATAGTTCTGTCTTTTGATAAACATATTTTTCTTTGAATAAATTTCTAATTCTCTGCAAAATTTTATCTAAGTTCATAATTATAAATGTCTCATTATATGTATTGCTATCAAGTTCGCTGTCATCTAATGATGGCATACATTTATATTCACAATCTCTAAAATCGCAAATTAAACTACCGTCCTTATCACCCAATGTATATTCAATTGTAGGTCCTGTAGATAATTGTTGTTGGACTTTATTATGGTCAGGCGCAATAGCGGTTATTGCTTTTTCAGAAAAATCTAATCCTTGTCTATTAAGTAAGCAATCAACGGCCGTCTCTTTTAATACACGCGTAACATTTGCAATTAAAAGCGCTTTTCGTTCAGCTACTCTATAAATATATAAATCAATTGCTTCTTCCTCATGATTAACCAACTGTGTTCCATATAAATAAATTTCTACATTTCGTTTTGCATAAGGCAACATACAATGACTTTTACTTCTTACAGCTCGTCCAATGATTTGTTCAGATCTGTTCATATTATACCAAGGGTCCAAAATATGCATTTGCCTTATATTTTGGAAATCCAAACCTTCTGATCCAGCACGCGATACAATAATAACTTTAACTTTTTCACCATTTGCATTACCAACATCTGTAACTGCTTTCAACTCTCGTTTAACATCTGGTGTTAGAGATTTTTGACCCGTTATCATAATATATTTCGCTGGTTTAAATTCTTCGTTACCCCTTTTAGGCTTCATGGTTAATACATTTAATGCTGTTGTAGGTGTTGTCTTAAAAAGTGAAGGTACCGTTCCATATCGTGTAATTCCCATTGATTCTAATGCCAATGCAATTGGTACTGCACCACCATCAATGTATTGTGAATAAACAAATACTATTCCTTCAGAATTCCTTATTTTATCACATATATATGCTATTTTACCGGAATATTTCCCAATTTCTTCCGGAGAAAATATCTCTCCAAAATTCTTTTTTGTTTCATCCTTATAAATAAAATTACGTTTTGTTTTAGGATTAAATTTCATCACCCTCGCCAATCCTTTACTACCATATGTATATGGTATTATATCTTCGTCATTTTTATCACTATCTTCCAAACCTTTATGAGGATATATCATATTAAGTGCTTGTAGAGGCGCTTCTAAAATAGTAAATGATATTGAACTAGAAGATTTATTAAAACTAGGATTTGTTTTTTTTAAATATTCCACCAATTTTCTATATCCCATATTTTGATACTCTCCTATATTATTAATCACTAGATCTATTAATTCTATGGGTTGTATTATTTCTGCACCGTTAATTTGATGTTTGGGATATTTCCAAATGCCATCATTCATTAAAGAAAAAAAAGATTCTGGATTTAAAGCTTCACGTGGCCAAATTCTATATGGAAATGTAAATGGATTCTCTCCACGTACATACGATACATAGCCTGTTGATTTTCTTATTAGTAGATCTTTACCAATTTCTTCGCCTTTTTTTGTTTGAAATGCACCTTTTGTAGTAAAAATTTCCCGTTGTGTAATAGGGTATCGTTTATCATTTAATAGAAGCAAATTTAAAATCCAAATTATCTCACTATATGAATCAAACATTGGTGTTGCAGATAATAATAATAATTTTAAATTATTCGTAGCTTCTACTAGCTTGCCAAGATTGTCAGAACTGGTTTTTACTTTACCTTCTTTACTTAATCTGATATTGTGAACTTCATCAATAACCAACATCCTATTAGAGAATTCTTTGCGTAAATTTTTTTTACGAATTCGTTCCAGCACTTCAGTCGAAGATCCAGAAGGGATACCTTTATTCATTATTTTTTCTATATAATTTGCGAATTCACCATAACCTTTGAATAAATAAGATTGGTTTATTAATCTTTTAATTTGTCTAATTACTTTACTGCGACTTAAACCTTTCATATTCATGGGATTTATTTCCTTGATAAATTTATTACCTATACAGGCTTTAATATTCCATAATCCATTCACTTTTCGCAATTTTCTCTCATCAAATAACTGTAATTTAAAATTTTCTTGGACTGCCGGAGATGCTACAATGATTAATCTTTTTGTTATTCCCATCTGTTGCAAATAAGTACGCATTTCCTCACATATAGAGATAGCGGAACAAGTTTTGCCTGTTCCTAAACCATGATATAATAGCAACCCATTATATGGAGTTTGAAAAGACATGAAATTCCTAACAAACATTTGATGGGGATCTAATTCAAATTCAGTATTATCACAGATTTTTTGTGTATATTCTTCAATATGTTCGTAATCTTCGGGTCCATGCTCTTCATATCTTGTATCAAAAAATTCCTTTTTCTTAGCAATTTTAACATTAAAATTTGGATCGTCTGGGTTAGGATATAAATAAGCGAACTCACCTTTATCTTCGGCGAGTTCTTTGCGATCCTTATCACTTATACATTTTAACAAATGCTGATAATCAGGATTGTTAATATTTTTAGGTATTTTTCCTGTGTCATATTCTTGGTACAAAATATCACAAGATTTACGTTGTTTGATACGGATTTTTCTCTTTTTCAATTTTACAACCTTGGGTGTGGATTTCTTTTTTGATGACATTCTATTAATATATTATTAGGTTATTAATTTATATTTTTCTAACAAACTATTAATTTTGCAAATCATATCTATCTTTTCTATATTATAATTTCGTATATATTGTTTGCATTCATCTAAAGAAAACCATTTCATTTCACTAACTTCGCTCTTTTGATATGATTCCAAAATATCTGTATTTGATTCTATACGTCCTAAAAAATAAATATGCTTATATGATTTCAAATTTGAACCAACAAATGTTTCTTCAAATGGTAGCAGATTTTTAATAATAGATACGGATTGTTTGTCATAACCCGTTTCTTCTTCAAATTCTCTTAATCCACAAGTTAAATCGTTTTCTTGATAGTTGCGTCTACCTTTTGGAAAACCCCATTCGGGAGTATCCCAAGATGTGTCACTTTCATGAACAAGACTTTCTAAATTATATCCTTCTGTGTCACAGATTTTAATACCTCTTTTCATTTGAATAAATTTATCCTTTGCGCTTCTTTCTTCTCCTCGATATTGTAAACCAACGAAATCGCCCCATAATGCTCGCCATAATTCCGAGAATTCAGTGATTAATAAATTTCGTTTTTCTTTATTAGTCATTTCATTAATCAATGTAAGTATGTAATCCTTATTGTACAAGGGATATTTCCCCCTTAAAAAATCAATGTATCCTAAACTATCTTTTCTGCAAATCATTAAATATTCTAATGTTTTAGTATCAGTATTTTTTCTAAAAGCAACAATACCACTACTTATAATGGGATTTTTGCACTGATTATATAAATGACCTTGTTTTCCACAATTATTACAAAACTGATATGTAATTCGCGATGACATCTATATGTTAAATTCATCTTCTTTTTATATCATTTCCTATATAATGGGATTAGATCCGAAAGTATGGCTTCCACATTTTCAATTTGTTATGCAAACAATGGCTATTTCCTATCCAAAACATCCCAATGATGTATCAAAAAAGAAATATTATGATTTCATTCAAAATTTGCCTGTTTTTTTACCTGATAAACCAATGGGAACTTATTTTATAAAATTATTAGATGATTTTCCTGTAACACCATATTTAAGTTCTAGTATGTCATTCATGAAATGGGTTCACTTTATGAATAATAAGTTAAATAAAGCTATTGATGAACCAGAAATTGATTTTTATGAAAGTTTAGAGAAATACTATGAAGAATACAAGCCAAAAGAATTAAAAGAGCAACAAGTCTATAAAGAACGGAAAAAATATATACAATTTGCAGTGGTTTTGGCCATGATTAGTTTAGTTATTTATTCTTATGGAAAAAAATAGAAAATTAAATTTTCTAAGCGAAGTATAGTCAATGAGCAATATCCCAGAAATACCCTTTTATCAAATGAATCTAAATGAACTTAGAGCATTTTTCATTAAGATTAATCGGAAATTGGAGAGAAAAAGAAAAACTAAACGCAGATTTAGAGGCAGAAGAAAGAAAACTGTTAAAAAATAAATCTTTATAAATTATATAATGTCAGGTGGAGTACCAAGAAGAGTTCAAATATCAAGAACACAACGAAACACACCTTCTAAAGCTGGAAACGTTGTCGCAAAAAAAGCTTTAGTCTTATGTAATGGTCGAAGATCTCGCAAAGCCATGTGTAATTATGTTCAACAACGAGCGAAAACGTGTGCGATTTGTCCATCTGGTAACATTATTCCTCCTGGACCTGGACCACCACCCACACCACACCCGCACCCGCACCCAGACGATGCCACTTTTTCTGTTACTATACAACATTATGGAATCACAGACTCCATGCATGGTTCCGGACTCTCAGGAGCCGCGGCTGGCAACCTTGCTGTACCAACCGGAGGGTTCCTAGCTACTGATTGGAATGGATACAACAGTTCTTTTAATACATATGCGACAAGATATATTAGTTTTGTTGATAAATTAAATACAGAGGTAGAGGTAGACAGAGTTATGTTTAATATAAATGGTAATCCAGGTCCCGGGAATTTTGGAGACCATTGGCTGTCCGGCACAGGCAATCCCACGGTTTGTCCATATTCTTCATTAATAAATCCTACTGCTGCTGCTTTTGCTGCAGGACATCTAGGGGACCCACTCAATGGAACTCATGGCGCTACCCCCGCCGAAAAAGCCGATGACTATCCGATGGTTTATAAACATTTTGTTAGACCTTTTATAAAAGCAAATTATTTGAGGGCACAGGCTAATAAACCAAGAATAAGAATGGGATTTACTCTTTATATGGGACCTTATTCTGGATGGAATACGTTTGCGAATTCAGTAGATGCTAATGATCAGTTAGTATTAAATGAAGGCGCGGGAATATTAACATCTCCAGGTAATTACGATCCAAACGCTTCTGGCACGCCTCACCACCAGACTTCCTTGAATGAGAAAATCCAACCCGACCCCTTGAAGCTCAATAACCCGAATAAGAACGGAGCTTTCAATCAATGCATGGCATATATTGGATGGATTAATAAGTTAATTCTGGCGGATACTGATTCTGATTTGGTTGCATACAGGGCCTTCTACCCCGATGATAGTCTTTTTTGGACAGTAAGTTCAGCATCATTCGATAATGAAGAAAATTCAAGTTTTTACCCGACGACGGAGCCAACTGCGACGACTATGTGGAATCAACAAGTAAACGGAAATCCATCCACCCACCCAACATTCACTCTCCCACCAGATTATAGTGCAACAGGAGGTATGAATTACACGCCTTTAACAACGCTAATACCATCAGGTACTGAAGGACCAGATCGAATATATCAAGAAGTATATGATTGTGATCCAACGGCTCTAAAGTGTAATAACGACAAATCTGGACCGTGCCCCCCGACCAACTCCTACCCCAATTGTTCAAAATGCTGTGAGTACACTTTCGGGAATAGCGCCGGAGAAATAGGCTGGGGTGTTAAAATTGTTACTGGCGCAGGGAGACAATGCCCTTCCAATGGTGGTGTAAATTGGAAGGGAACAAGTACCGAACTAACCACGTGTTCTAAATATTTTACAGAATTTTTCAAGAATTCCAATACTGCATATTACCAACCTCTCCCAAATAATGGTACAGACCCGTTCGGATTAATACATAAATTAAATAATTCAGATTATCAATTGAAAGGGGATCCAACTAACCCTAATACAGCATTTAATGGCTACGTACTAATGTTTAGCGTGAACAGTATAGCCTGGGGTGAAAACATTGGAAAACAAGGAGAGGATATGTTTGGAACATGGAGTTACCCCCAATTTGTTTTATTTCTCAAGGAAGCCGCAAAATATCTAACAAAAGCGGGTGGACAGGGCACTGATTTTCCAATCGTTAAACCCATGTTAGGAATATATGAATTTGATATGATTCCCTCCGATTGGATTTAGGAAGCAACATTAGAGACTGATAGGGTGATATTATTCAATACAATATAATTTATAAAATCTTTTTAAATTATATAATGTCAGGTGGAGTACCAAAGCGAATTTTAATAACACAAACACAAAGAAATACACCCTCTAAAGCAGGAAATCCTGTTCCCAAAAAAGCAATAATAGCATGTTCTGGTGAAAAATCTAGAACATCACTATGCAATTATGTTCGTAAAAGAACAAATGTATTAACGCCACTACAAACATCCTATTCATGGTCTACGCAAATGGTGGCAAAGGACCTCAGTGTCGGTAGCCTAATTGAAACTGCTGGATTCAGTTCAATTACTCTAGGGGGTATAACTGCTGCTGGTTCTCTAAACCCATCCGGGCCTAGTTGGACTGAGATTCTGTCGATCTACACTTTCGCCTATCCTATTGCACCACCAGCATCACCACCACAGTTAATAGTTAGCATGACCGGTGTTCATATTCCGACTAGTATCACATTTAGTGGGGTTTTTGCTGATGGTTCTCATCATACATTCACTTTGAGGACTGACGAGGCAGATCATACACCACCATCAACACCTAATTTATGGATATGGCGCAATACACAAATATTCGTAATAGGTAATACTTATACCCTCAGATTCAACTAACTTTCTCAGTAATAAATATATGCATTTTAGAATAGTTTAGATAATTTATCTAACCATATATATAAATATGGTTAGGTACACAGGAAGACAAAAGACAATAACAGGCTCTGTTAATAGAAATCAGGTTGGACTAAAAATGTCTGTTGTCCTTCGCGAGTAGGAAGAAGCGGGAAAAACATACGTTTTCTGGGACGACGCGTTAATTGCATGTATGGACTATGCGGACCCACAATGGTTAATGGAGCTCCTTGGAGAACATCTGGAAGAAATGAACCGCCATATTGCAGACAACGCTCTACAGCCTGCGCTCAGGCAGCAGGAGGCGTAGGACACATTAATTCGCCGTATACACGTACTCGAGTTCCAGCTGCTGGTCAACAGGGTTGTACACAGGTAAATGTTGGGGCCAACACTCCTTGGTGGTACGATAATGCGGACGTATTGGCAGCAGCACAACGACTGCATCAGTACATTCAGACATTGACCACCGGACAAGCTGGACTGGCATTTATCGGAGACCATGAGACCGTTAAGGGCGATCATTTAGAAACCGCCCTGGGATATGATTCTACTGATGATGCTTGGCTGTTCAAGTTGTTTGATGTGAATACTGCTCCTGCTCAAATTAAGGCAGATGCAGAATTGCTGAATAGCATGGCATTAAAAGCATATGTGAACGGTAAGAAGATGGTGCATGAGGTGGGTATGGTTGGGATAGTAGCTAAGTATTATCTACCCAATCATGGTCTGCTGCTTAAGTTGGCACCCAAATTTGTGATGGGAGTGTATGGTGATAAGTGCGGTGGAGGTGACGCGGTTTGCATGGGAAAAACTGGTGCAGCATTAGCACCCTTGTTCGGCATCTGTCTCGAAGGGAACACCAACATCTGCGGCGGTGGTAGCTATTGTAGGTGGTCGCCAGACGGGAATCCATCCGCCAATATCTGTGTATGCACAGAATGCTAGCCGTTTAACTAACATCGGTTGGTATACTGTCAAATGATTTTGGATAAATTGTATTACGACAATTAAATATATGAATTTCCCATAAAAACATATATTTAATAATTATATATGAAAGCTGGATTAATGATTTTAGGCATAACCACATTTCTAGTCGTAAATACCTACTACGACGGAAAATATACAAAAATGTTATCCATCAATCAGAAATATTTTAAAATGGCCATGTTTGGTTTTGTAGGTTTTTCTATGTATCTCCTTATCAAGAAAAACCCTAGTGGTTCTAAATCAATGCTTCAACACGCAAATACACTAATTAAATATATGCCCGTGGATAAAGATACGGCTGATTTAATCTCTCCAATTTTCGATTTTACAAATGCAAAAAGCAGTTTGGATTCCCTCAGTGAAAACCAAAACTACGCAGCTTACAACGACACTCCTCAGCATAAACGAATGCTCAATTCTGGTGGAAATACTACTACGCGGAGTGTAAGTGAAACCAAAAAGAAATATGTTGCCGCACAACAAGAGTGGAAATGCAATAATTGCGCGCATCAATTAAACCATACATTTGAAGTGGACCATAAAGTGGATTTAAGATATGGGGGAACAAATCACGTAAGTAATTTAGTAGCTTTATGTCGAAATTGCCATGGAGAAAAAACTATGCAAAACAAACTTGAATAATTAAATGTCAATTAATTATAACAGAATGAATTTAATAACAGGAATTATATCATTGGTAATTTTATTAGGATCATTGAGTAGAATATTAATACCTTTAATTCAAGGAAGACCACAAACATTCGGATTTAGTACAACATTTGCATTTTTTCTTGGATTACTTGGTGGTATTATGTCGCTTGCTAAAGATTGGAGTTGGTGGTGGACAGTACCTACTGGTTTAGTGGGAATATATGGGATTGCACAGGTTATTGCACAAAGTATGTCATCTCTTCCCTTTGCTACATTCTTAAAAAAATTTCTTCCACTTTCAACTCTTTTATCGGTAATGTTAATTTTAATTAGTGTGATTCCAGGATTAAAAGCTCTTGTAGCTAAGAATATGTCAGGTGGAGTAGCAGGTTCAATTATGGCAATTTGTGGAGTAATGATATTATTTGCATTAATTATTAATGTAGGATTAGGCAATTTATGGTTGGGTTTTCTCACTATTGTAGATTTTATTAAGAGAAATCCTGCAAGACTACTGGTAACATTAATTGGTATTATCTATGCCATTATTTATTTCTCTTATTCAACGACACAAATGTACCAATGGTTTACCGGTGCAGCACCAACCAATACTGTTTTATTATGGGTTTTACAATTAGTAACTTTGGGTATAGGAATTATTTTAGCAGCAGCTTTTTTTGCTGCTACTTTAACTAATTTTCCAAATAGTATGGGTTTCATTCGAAGACTCAAACAATTATTTCGAGGACACTGGACTATATCTGTATTAAAAGGATTCTTCGCCGTAGCATTGGTAGCAGCTTTGGTTTATGGATTAATTCAATTGGGCTTAATACAATTCCCTTATACAGTTGGAAATATTATTACATTAATTATACAGATAATCTGCGTTATAGCTGTTTTATTCGGTGTATTTCGATATATAATTAACAATCCTAGATTGTTGGCAACCATTAAAAACAATATTTTTATTAGACTACTCTTTGCTATCATTATGATAATCCCTTGTATGTTAGTATATTTAACACAAGGTGTGGTATCAACAGCAAAAGCAGCAACAGCTGCGGCAGGTAAAGGGGCATCGTTTGCTGCAAAAGTACAAGTTATTGCTCCACCAAAAATGGTACTAATGATTTTGGCTGCTGAAACTATCTTGGTGTCATCTTATATTTTGTTACCTATGTTTCGGAAATGGATTTACACTTTTACACCTGGGGCAGGAGGTGATCTTGTATTACAACAGCGAATAGTTGGTGTACAAAATACTATTTTGGCTATGCAAAAGAAATTTATCAGTGATACCTCTATCGATGGTACTCAATTAAGCAATGTCGATTGGGAGAAGGTATATTCTGAACAGTTATATGTAATAGATGATTCTCATACCAAAGCTTTAAAAGTGTATTTAACAAGTTTGGGTTATAAAGATGATTATAGTACATTAAGAGATAATAAATTAATATCCGATGTTTTAGGAAAACCAATTACTTTGGGTTCTGCTGTATCTTTTATTCAAACAAAAAATAGAGTGAATACTATTATAGACGATTCATTAAATCTAGATCATCTTAAAAATAAATTGGAAGCTTTAGAAAATCAACCTAAGGCGGGTGGTCCATTCAATTCTAAAATATTAAATAACAAACCCACTTATATTAATAAAAAAACAAATATAGGTTTATATGAGAATTTAAAAGGTCGTCCCATCTCTAAATTTAGTCAAAACAAAATGACAACACAATCAGCAGATGCAGCGGACGATTATAACTATAATTATGGATTAAGTTCATGGATTTTCTTAATGGCACAACCACCAAGTTATGGCGTTGGTTATTCTAAATTTACAAAAGTATTAGATTATGCGGGCAAACCTACTATATGGTATAACCCTGAAATCAATACATTAAAAATTACGACGAATGCTTATAAAAAAGACAATAGTACACCTTATGAAAAGACAGTTTATAAAACTACAAAATTACCATTGCAGAAATGGAATAATATAGTCATCAATTTTGTTGGCGGAACTTTAGATGTATTTATAAATAAAAAGTTGGTAGCATCGGTATCTAATCTCATTCCTTATATGTCAAATGATGCTATTAATATCGGGGATAATCCGGGAATTAGTGGTGCTGTAGCAAATGTTACATATTTTTCCAGACCAATTAGTCAACAAAAAATTACTTTTTTTTACAATAATTTAGTAAATAAAGATCCCCCAATTGTTTAATATAATTTAAGATAAATTTCTTAGTTTATATTATATTATGGATGCGCACAAAATCGTTATTGGTGTTGTAATTATAGTTTTACTCTATTTACTTTATTTATACTTTTTCGGAAATAGTTCTGCCGTTTTAGTTGGTATACACGATACCTCACAAGAAGTCCAAATTAGCGCTGGTTCTATTGCTCCTGGACCTTCACAGAACTTCACCTACTCGGTCTGGGTTTATGTTAGCAACTGGACTCCAGGAAATGAAAAAATTATATTTCAAAGAGCTTGTGGAACTAGCTACTGTCCAAAAATGGCATTTGACCCAAATATGAATAATGTTACCGTTACTTTAGCAACTTATCCAGCTCAAGCAAATTCCGCCGCCGTTGAAGCCACTTGTCAAATTGAAAATGTACCTCTACAAGCTTGGACAAATCTTATTATGACCCTTAATGGCAATGCTTTAGATTGTTATTTAGATGGAAAATTAGTTCGTACTTGTTTAATGCCAGGTGTTCCAAAACTTTCCGGTGCTGGTGCATTAGTTTTGACGCCCAATGGTCAGTCATTCCAAGGTTACACTGGTAATTTTCAATACTTTAATCGTGCTGTAAATCCTCGTGAAGCATATGCTATTTACAAAGAAGGTTATGGAGGAAGCAATTGGTTATCCAACTTATTCAATAAATATAGAATCAAACTTGCCTTTATGAAAGATAATCAAGAAGTGAATAGTTTCGAAATCTAAAATGTTTATAATAATATATAGCAATGAGTACGGGATTTTTAACAGGTTTGCAAAACAGGGTAAAAAATGCATCGGGTGCTACTTTAGGGCAATTTAATAACTCGAGCGTTGTGCGTGGATCAAAAGCATTTTTATCCTCAAATTCTTTAGTAGCTAAAATTGTTTTTCTTATATTAGTAGTCATCGGTTTTGTATTACTTATTCGGTGGGGTTCTCAACTTATAACATGGTTTTTAGCACCTTCAAAGAACCCAAAATTAATATCAGGTATGAAACAAGGATATATAGCAAAAGTTGTACCACAAGATCCGGCTATTGCAGGAGCTCTACCTGTAATGAGATCGAGTAATCAGCGCGATGGTTTAGAATTTACTTATACCGTGTGGTTGTTTATTAACCATCTTCAAAACACAGGTACAAGAAAACATATTTTCCACAAGGGTAGTGCACATACTGGTAGTAGCGATAATGGTAGCTTCCAGCCGAATAATGCCCCAGGATTATATATTCATCCTACTAGAAACACATTGATTATTGTTATGAATACATTCGATAGCTTTACAGAAGAAGTAGAGGTTAATGATATTCCAATGAACAAATGGATCAATGTAGCAATTAGAGTGGAAGGTAATAAAATGGATGTCTACATTAATGGTACAATTGTATTGCGTCACATTTTCAAAAGTGTTCCAAAACAAAATTACGGTGATGTATATGTTAATATGAATAGTGGATTTAATGGATTGTTATCCGATTTATGGTACCATGATTATGCACTAAGCGGAACACAGATTGAGCAAATTGTAGAAGCCGGACCTGATATGACAATGGATGATACTACGTCAGTATTCCCACATTACTTCTCACTCAATTGGTTCTTTGAAAATGATGAAGCACCTTCATCTGGTCCAAATGCTGCAACTTGGCCAACCATAATTAAACAATAATTTCATTTAATAAAAAATGATATTATTCATTTAAAGTTAATAGATTGACTTAATTAAATGGCCGATTTGCTTATATATATATTAAATTGTGATGAACAAAGAAAAAAACGCATGACCCAACGTTTTAATAAATTTAATATAAAACCAATTTTTAATTGTTTTACCGATATATCAGGAATAGAACAGAAATATAATATAACACTTACAAGGCATAATAAAGTAATGTTATCACATATGGATTGTATACAAAAATTTTATGATTCAGGTAAGTCTTTAGGAATTATTTGTGAAGATGATATTTACATTCATAAAAACTTTAATGAAGAAATCGAAAAAGTTATAACTTTTATAAATCAAGATAATTACGATATCCTCTTGTTAGGTTATTTACTTAATTATAAACCTCCATATCATTATCATAATTTAATAACTACTTTCAATAATTATAAAGTGTATGATTTTAATAAAGAACTGTGGGGGGCGCAAATGTATATGTTAACTAGAAAATATGCAAAATACTTACTAGATCATTTTCCTATTGAATGGAAACTTAAAAATATTAATAATCCTTGGTCGCCAGATTGGATTATCACAAAAAATGGTAAAAGAGCAATGATTTACCCCATGCTAGCAGTTGAAGAGGGAGAAACAAGCTGTGGTTGTGAATGTGGAGACAAAATTTATCATAGAGATTGTAAAAATATTCAATATGATAATAAAATTTATATTTAACTATTGTCTAAGCGAAGGATTAATACATATGTCTTTAGTAGGAAAGATTTTACCAGACATACATTTATCACTTTCATTTACCTTAATACAAGATCTAAAAGTTCGATCTGTGCCTATATAACACCAACCCTTCTTGCCTTTTTCTTGAACTCTACTATCAGTTTCATCTGGTTCATGCTGGGGAAAATTATTTAAACCCTTAAAATTTCCCGCATCTATAGATTGTTCTAGTTTTTTATCTCTCGCTTTCCAGGTTTTGGCTGGACCCGTTTCATTTATTGCAACCCCGGTTTCTTTTGTGACCACTTTTTTAACATCTTGGATTGTTCCTGCGGCAACATCTAATCCCAAAGCAGTTCCTTTTTCAGTTAAATTTAATGTTCTCTTAATGCCGTCGGGTATATATTTACCATAAGATACCATAAAATTCTTAAAAACATCCGTTCCTTTTGCTAAATATGCAAATACATTAAATCCTAACAATGCCATGATCACAACAATTAAAAATATTTTTACTATTGACATCATGTCCCAGTCATTGTTTGTTCCCATCGGTGTTTTAGGTGCTTTCAATGCAGGTGGTCGTACATCATTCATTTTTACTGGAGTTGTTCCAGAATTTATGTTTTTCACAGTATTTGTTATTTTAGTAACTACGTCGTCCATATACAGATTGTAAATATTAAATTATTTAGAATATATATAGAATGCCTATTATACTACCCAAATGTCCAGATAAATATGAATTAAATAAAACCAAGTGTAGGTGTAAAAAAAAGAAAAAATTAGTTAAGAAAAAAACTATAAAACTAACAAAAAAAACAGTTTCAAAAAAACAACAACTAACTAGAAGATGTCCAAAGGGAACAAGAAAAAACAAAAAAACAGGAGAATGTGAATCGAAAAAAAACATTACTGTTCTTAAAGATACGACACCAAAAGCAATGAAAGAATTAAGACTGACAATTGAAAAACAAGGCAAAAAAAAGAATTCAAAACAACCACATTCTTTTAGCCCAAATGTAAATCAAATTATATCATCATTAAAAAGCATCAGTCCACATAAAGAACTTGGTTTTGCCATGTGCCATGACGACCAAGTGTATATTAAAAAAGACACTCATAAAGGACGATGTTATGGATTAAAAAGTAAAATTGCACAAACTTATATGATTGATAATTTACTCAGTAAAAAACCCGTGGATTGTAATGCGATTATTGCACCAAAACAACTGCAAAGTAATTGTTGGTTTAATGCTTTCTTTATGGTGTATTTTATTAGTGATAAAGGACGCAAATTTTTTAGATATTTGCGTTTAGCTATGATTACAGGAAAATTACCAAATGGAACGCAAATTTCTTCAAAACTTAGAATGCCATTATTGATTATGAATAAATATATTGAAGCGTCGTTGCTTGGTGTACCACCAGACGCAGATCCAAGAATATCGCTAGCAACATTGATGGATACAAATCAAGTTATAAGAAAAATTGCTAGAAATCTTGGAAAGACCAAAAGAACAGATTTAAATATTGTAAAAACAAAAGAAGCGTCAAATCCTTTTCATTTTTATAATGGATTAATAACATATTTAAAATCAAACCCATTGGTATTTACGAAAATAGTAGTCCGCAGTTCGAATAGTAAAAAAAAATTAGCCTCGGGTATTCAAAACTTATTGAATAATGAAAGACATGCTTTGGATTTCTTCATATTAGAAAGATGGAGTGAAGATTTTCCTATTAGAAGTTGGTCTATTCCTAAGAAATTCAAAATTAACTATAAAGGCGAAGAACATACTTATATCTTAGATAGCGCTGTTCTTAGAGATACTCAAAAATCTCATTTTTCAGCTTATATTACATGTAATGGGAAACCATTTGGTTTCGATGGTGAAGGTTTCGCGAGAATGACACCATTCGATTGGAAAAAGAAAATGAATAAAGATACAAAATGGCGTTTTGCCGACCAACACGAAACCTATTTTAATTTTCAAAGAGGATACTATATGTTATTCTACTATAGGATCTAATTTCTCTCCAAAAATAAATAAAACCAGCTTAAAACTGTGTTTATTTATTTATTTAATAATGTGTTGGTTTTGTTGTGATAAAGATTGTTACCAATTACCTCGTTGTAAGGATATACCCATAAAACGTTATTTTTTACCCTTGATTGGAGTATTTGCATTGGCATATCTACAAGAATTCAGAAATTTTGTTTATCTGCCTATGATTATTACTTTTGGATTTTTAATTTTATTCTGGAATTTTCCATGGATAGTATATTATACTGCATCTAAACCTCTATACTACCAAGATTTGTTTATTGATGAAAAAAAATTACCGAATTATGATGTAGATGATAGTATTAAATATAAATTTAAGATGATCTTGGAAATCGTGTTAATTATATCCAATGCGTTATTAACTGGTGCTTTAGCAGACTATTATTTATACAAAACAACTGGTTCAGAAGGATATATGGAAATTTTAGGAGTAACCGGTGGTATTATTAAAATATTCCAGATGATAAATAATTCAATTAGTAGGTTTATGTTGAAAATATTAAAACGATGCGTCCGAAAAGAAAACAGAGATTTGAAAATAAGACAAGTAAAAAATATCGAACGTATCATTCGTTTAAAACGCCACCAAAGTACCGTTTGGAAAGAAATAGAGTTGACTCAACCGACAGAAAATCGTGTTATAACAAGAGAACGTGCAGGTACTTTTTAATATGTGCATATTTATATATGTCAAGTTTTGCTTTACAGACTGACCGAGGAAGTGATGAGAGAAGATTACAAGATAGAATTGCTGGATTACGAGATCAAGAAGCACCTACAGACCGAGAAAATCGACTGAGAGCAGAGCGAGCTCAACGAGCACAACAACTCGCAACAACAGAGGCACGACTTCAAGGTAACACTGCTGCAATTAGAGCCGAAGATGTGGAAAGAAGAAAACAACAAACAAGAGCAACAAAACTTATAGCAAAAATAAATAAAAGTACACACAATCTAACAACTGCATTACCAGAAGGAAGAGGAGGAGGAGGTGAAGTAGGAAAATTAGGTAAACATTATAATAAAGCCATAAAAACAGTGAGCCGTTTTATTAAAGACTATACCGAAAGTAATCCAAATCATAATCCAGACTGGCACACACTTTCAGATAGACGTAAGCGTGAACTAGTTCATTTTCATCAAATCTTATCTTCAAAGGCTCAACATCATATAGCTATTAACAAATTTAATACAGCAAAAAAACACGCGGAAGCAGCAGCACTAGAGTCGGGTGTAGACAATTTTAGACGTAAGATGACTCCCGCTAATCAACAAAATCTAGACGGTTGGATGAATCACTTAGATGTACCCGTAGTAGCTCCTCTAGTATCAGCACCAGTGGTAGCACAAGTTATATCTAGTTCAGCAAAAACCGATACTGGTGGTCGTAAAACGCGAAAACGCAAACGCAAACGCAAGAGAAAGACTAGAAAACGCAAGAAGAAAACGAAACGCAAGCATAAAAAAAGGCACCGCCGTACCAAACGCCGCTAAATAATTTGAAATATATCCAAAGTGTTGTATTTTAATCCCTATTATGTATATATGGCAGGTGGATTATTCGGACGACCTTTTGTGTTCAATGAAAAATGTATCATTTTTTCTTTGATATGCATGGCTTTATTTTTATATAAACCACATTTTCAAAATCAATACGTGTTATATTTTATATTATTTATCATATTTGTTGTTGCGTATGTTGCTATGGCGTGGTATGATTATTATTTTAATTGTGATATTGTACCACTAAAACGAGGAACTCGTTCGTTCACTAGATTATTTAAACCAGATGCTCACGTTCCGGAAAAACAAGAAAAAGACAAAGATACCCCACTTGATAATAAACGAAGATATTTCTTAATCTCTGTCATGCATTTAGCATTAATAGCCCCACTATTGGGCTATATTGCCATTTATCGAAAGCAAATAAATCCGATTACTTATCCTATTTTAGGTGTATTGGCACTATTTACTGCGGGTTATCACGGAGGTAAGATTTTAATAAATTCACATTAATAGGGGCCAAAAATTGAGCACCAGGGTTTAATAACCATTCACGATAACATTCTTCGCTACAAAAGCCAAACTGCTTCGTGCCTATTTTTGCAATTTTTGCAAAATCTGTAATTTTATCGATGCAAACAAAACACCCTCCACAGGATAATTGATTTTGCATTTTCTCATCTAAAATCTCTTCCTTAGATATTTTATTTTGTGAAAGATCTTTTTGTCGAATCCAGCAATAACAATTCTCTATAAAATTTTCCATTTTATTATAATTCTATAATAAAATGTTATTAATAATTAATTTAAATGCATTTTTTAAAAGGTTGGAGGAAAAATAAGAGCGCTGCTGACCCTGCGATACCTTGATAAAATATGTTTCGACGAATGTTGGTTGATTCTTTTTTTATTTTAATTTGTTTGGGTGTTAATGAATCTCTAAAGGGTGTACCGACAGAGCGTGTTCTAATTATATAATACAAGGAAGCTGCACAATAAACCGCCATAGCATAAGCAAGATAGATTGACATTCTACATATATCCATTTATAATAGTCAAATAAAATTATCTACGCCGAGTTTTTTTGCGTTTATCTTTGTGGTTGTGTTTTTTTCGTTTTCTCGTTTTTTTTCTCTTTTTATGCTTATATAAACGCCAAAACAATCCAAAGGACATCTATATAAATATATATAATATAATTATAATTAATAATGAGATTCCCCGAAGATATATTGTGGAAAATCTGGACATATGCTGGTCCCCAATCTTATTTTTTGGATAAGGAATTGATTTCTATTATTGATGCGAAAAAGAAATTATTTATTATGAAACCATTGCGACTTTATTATAAATTATGTAGATGGAAAAAAAAGCATTATTATGATGAATATCACCATATGGAGTCTATCGGTCGCCCTAGCATGTGTATAGAATCAGCTAAACATTTAGATATATCTGGGTGTCCGATAGGAAAAGTTAATGATGACCAAACATTGCAAATTTCTCAACAAGTAGCAGATATCTTGATACCTGTATCTACTATGAGAGAATCTACCAATGGATTTAGATTAACTGTTTTATATTGGACTATTAATTCTGTTTGGACAATTGATACAAGAACAAAATTATATTCTAGATTATGGCCTAGTTGGAGGCAACCGTACCTTGAAACATCTTAATGCATTCGTAAATTTTGGCTGACTCATCCAAAGCAAATGTCCCGCGTCTTTGTGCAACGCCAATAAACCCTACCAATACATTAAGTGCAATATGTTGGTCAGTGATTGCTGCATTCACTAACTTAATTTGTTCTTGTTGGGGTGGCTGCTGTTGTGCAGTGGCTGGGACAGGAGTGGTTTGTTGTGAAGTATTGGATACGACTTGATTTTCAGAACTCATTATGTATGATAATAAATTAACAATTTTAAGTAGTAAATTTATTAATTACAATTTATATAATTTAAAAACTTATTTGGATTAATTACATATGAAAATTTTTGTTATTAATTTGAAATCCGATTTTAAAAAACGTGAAACAATGACAGATATATTAAATAAATATACTTCGGATTATACATTTTTTGAGGCCATTAATGGCAAAGAATTAAAAGATGATGAATATAAAATTAATTTAAATTGGATGAATCCGTATGATAATACACACACTACATACGGTGAAGTGGGATGCGCTTTGTCACATTATTCTTTGTGGAAAAAAATGATAGATGAAAATATTGAACAGGCGTTAATCTTAGAAGATGATGTTGTTATTAAAAATCCTGATTTTATTTCTATCATTGATAACATTCCTACAGATGCTTATGACCTAATTTATCTAGGTAGAAAAAAAATGTCTGGCATTAAAGAAGAACAGGTGCAATTAGAAAGTGCTAAGAATTTATTGGTTAAGCCTACATTTAGTTATTGGACTTGTGCTTATATTTTAACATTATCAGGTGCAAAAAAATTATGTACTACTGACTATTTAAATAACCTTATTGCTGCGGATGAGTATATGCCTTATCTGGCTTGTGTAGGCAACCATATTAATAATGAAGCACAGGATAGATTAGATAAATATTATGGTCATATAAAACAAAATATCGCTGGATTTAATACATATGCATTTGAACCAACTCTTATCCAACCTAATAATCAAGCATTCTCTCAGAGTTCTACATTTCATTCTCCTACATGTAATCAATTTCGACAAGATGTATTATGTATAACTGTAGCAACAGACAATAATGATTGTGTTAAACGATACCGACAATCGTGCTTAAGATATGGATTTAATCCAGTTATTTTAGGTCTTGATACCAAGTGGAATGGTGGTGATATGAGTGCAGGACAGGGTGGAGGTCAAAAAATTAATTTTTTAAAAGCATATCTTAACGATCTTTCTTCTAATAAATTATTAATCTTCACGGATAGTTATGATGTAATATGCAATAATCATTTAAATTTTATGATAGAAACATATAAAATAAATTTTGAAGGAAAAATTGTATTCGGAGCTGAAAATAGTTGTTGGCCAGACAAGAATCTTGCAAATGATTATCCAATAGTCGATGTAGAAAATAAATATTTAAATTCCGGTAATTTTATGGGATGGTCAGATGATATCAAAAAAATTCTAAAATTACCTATTGAAAATAGTGCGGATGATCAATTATACTATACACATCGATTTTTTGAATCATTAAACCAAGACATAGATACACCAATTACATTGGATTATGATAATCAGATGTTCTTTTGTTTAAATGGCGCAACCAATACATATAATCTTAATAAATCTAAAAGTTGTCTTACGGTTAAAAATAAACGACCTACTTTTATTCATGGAAACGGCCCTTCCAGTATTAAACGTGAATTAAACTATATTGGAAGTTATATATGTGGAGGATATAATAGTACTTATGGCTATAAAAATATGAGTAAATTAGAAACTCTTCCAAAAATCTTGATTATTTTTGAAGAATTTGATGACCCACCAGATGTAGTGTTCGAAAAAATTATCAACTTAGATTATCCCAGAGAACTTATTCAGTTTATTTATATTTATGAGGATGCAGCAAATATATTATTATTAAATGCATTTTCAAAAATATCGTTGGTCAAAAAAACGGATATCAGTTTGGTAGATACTGTAGATACTATTTCAAATAATGTAGATTATGTTTTTTATTTGACATCTCGTGCCATTCTAGAAAATAAAGATACTCTTAAAAGATTAGTAGAGGAAAAGAAAGATGTTATTGGTCCGCTTTTAGTGAAACCAGGATATTTATTTTCTAATTTTTGGGGAGATATTAGTAGGAATAATTTTTATAAACGTTCAAAAAATTATTTTGATATTATAAATAATAATGAGCGTGGATGTTGGAACATATCTTATATTTGGGAGGCATTATTGATAAAAGTGGATTTATTTACAAAAAAAATGTTAATGGAAAATATAGAAAAAGGAGAAGGACTTGATATGGCATTTTGCTATAACATGCGAAAGACCAATCGATTTATGTATGTATTAAATACTGAAAAATTTGGATATTATTCTGAAAATAAGCCATTGAATTTAAATAGTTTCGAAACCGATAAAGTAGAATGGGAAAAAAAGTATATAGACAATGGTTTTCGTGAAAATGTTAATATTATTGAGAATGTAGGAATAAATATTCATAAAGTTAAAATATTTACCAAATTATTCTGTGAAGAATTAATTCAAAAAGCAGAAAAGGTAAATAAATGGTCTCAGGGTGGGAATAAACATTATGATAAACGGATTGGTAATATAGAAAATCATCCAACACAAGATATTCATATGAATGCATTAGGATTGGAAAAGATGTGGCAATTTATTGTTGATACATACATTAAACCCCTTATATGGAAAGAATATAAATATGATACAAAAGATATTAATATTAGTTTTATAGTAAAATATTCAATGGACGGTCAAAAAGAACTCAAATCACATCATGACTCCTCCACATATACTATTAATATTTGCTTAAATAATGATTTTGAAGGAGGTGGTTGTCGTTTTATTCGACAAAATAAAACGGTAATAAATAAAGACATTGGTTCTGTTACTATTCATCCTGGTCGGCTTACTCATTATCATCAAGGATTGCCTATTTCGTCAGGCGTTCGTTATATTATGGTTTCTTTTATCAATTAAACCACTCATAATAAAACTATGACTATTTTATCATTCCAATTGATCCAATAATACCTTTAAAAATAGGAACAGATGCTAGTTTTCCAACAAGTGTTTTTTTATTAAAGCTTTCTTTCCATTTTATTAGTTCTGCTTCATTAAGTTTACCAACTTTTTCAAAACAAGTTATATACATACTATTACCTCGAGTATATTGACAATATGAAGGGATATCAATCTTATATTTCTCAGAGGTTCCTTTAATCCCAGATAAATTAAATTTTCCCTCTGTCGTCGAATACGAACCTATTTTACAATTCATGTTTGCGTGATGTTGAATAAAATTATAAAAAAATTTTGAAAATCTATTCTGGTTATTAGTAGGTGAAATATAATCATCAAAAAAACATCTATCATATTTATTGCACAAACATAATACATCCTCCCATCTACCTTTTATTAAATTCATTTTAATATGAGGAAATTCATTACGAAATTTTTCAAATCTTTCCCATACTACAGGAGAACATTCAATAACATTGTATTCTGTGATATAAGGAGAAGAACATATTCGTCTTGCAGAATATCCTAAGCCAAAACCAACTTCTAAAACTGACCCATAAATATCTAAATAATCAATACAAGCTTCCATATATGGTTTTTCCCATTCCATCATTATTTGATTTTCATTTTCATCAGTTAATAAATCATTACCGCAAATATCTTTTGTATAGCTGAGTATCATAATATATAAATACTAAATTATATTTTATATATTTTTACGAATTAAACTATTTGCTTTATCCTTCCATGTTGAAGTAACAAGGAATATATACTACATGATCCTCCGGGTTGGCCACCCCCCCAAGAGCCGACAAATTTGCTAAAACTTGAACAAAACAAAAACTATCCACGTCTGGTAAACTGTTCTGACTCCCCGCTCCCCAATCACCACCTGGCAAATAAGAGGGGGTAACCGCGCCAGTCCCAATTCCATAAGGGACTGGCTGGTTCCGAAAGTTCCGCGAAGTTATATTGGGAGTGAAGGCGTTGGTGGCCGGCGGAGCCGAGATGATACCAGTATGACCACCACCTCCACCGCCGCCACCTGTATCTCCTTTTTCTCCTTTATCACCTAGTCCTTTTTGACCCTTTGCACCATTGCTACCATTAGTTCCAGTATCTCCTTTAACTCCACCTAGTCCCTTTTGACCCTTTGCACCATCACTACCATTAGTTCCACCTAGTCCCTTTTGACCCTTTGCACCATCACTACCATTAGTTCCACCTAGTCCTTTTTGACCCTTCGCACCATCACTACCATTAGTTCCGCCTAGTCCTTTTTGGCCTTTTGCACCATCACTACCATTAGCTCCTGTAGCTCCTTTAACACCTTGGATTCCCTGTGCTCCTGTAGCTCCTTTAACACCTTGAATTCCCTGTGCTCCTGTATCTCCTTTAACTCCACCTAGTCCTTTTTGACCCTTCGCACCATCGCTACCATTAGCTCCTGTAGCTCCTTTAACACCTTGGATTCCCTGTGCTCCTGTAGCTCCTTTCGCACCATCACTACCATTAGCTCCTGTAGCTCCTTTAACACCTTGGATTCCCTGTGCTCCTGTAGCTCCTTTAACACCTTGAATTCCCTGTGCTCCTGTATCTCCTTTAACTCCACCTAGTCCTTTTTGACCCTTCGCACCATCGCTACCATTAGTTCCACCTAGTCCTTTTTGACCCTTCGCACCATCGCTACCATTAGCTCCTGTAGCTCCTTTAACACCTTGGATTCCTTGTGCGCCAGTATCTCCTTTCGCACCATCACTACCATTAGCTCCTGTAGCTCCTTTAACACCTTGTATTCCCTGTGCTCCAGTATCTCCTTTAACTCCGCCTAGTCCCTTTTGTCCCTTCGCACCATCACTACCATTAGCTCCTGTAGCTCCTTTAACACCTTGGATTCCCTGTGCTCCTGTAGCTCCTTTAACACCTTGAATTCCCTGTGCTCCTGTATCTCCTTTAACTCCACCTAGTCCTTTTTGACCCTTCGCACCATCGCTACCATTAGCTCCTGTAGCTCCTTTAACACCTTGGATTCCCTGTGCTCCCGTAGCTCCTTTCGCACCATCACTACCATTAGCTCCTGTAGCTCCTTTAACACCTTGTATTCCCTGTGCTCCAGTATCTCCTTTAACTCCGCCTAGTCCCTTTTGTCCCTTCGCACCATCACTACCAT
>Ga0233413_10000246_pt1 | contig 27436 bp, 23 predicted proteins | sample Na_anoxic_6_MG_FD_189019 | JGI IMG/M metagenome (GOLD analysis project Ga0233413, IMG submission 189019) | Seawater microbial communities from Saanich Inlet, British Columbia, Canada - Na_anoxic_6_MG | ecosystem: Environmental > Aquatic > Marine > Inlet | place: Canada: British Columbia...
CAAAACAGCTAAAACAGCTCAGAAAAAAGACAGGGGATTACTTTGACGAAATTGCTGCTGATTACAATATTGCTTATGTACAATTTTTTCATAGATTTCTGAAATGGGTTTGGAAAAAGATTTTCCAGGGCATTGACGTAAATACGGAAGAGCTTGCCGTTGTAAGGGACTGGGCCAGAAAAAAGGGCCCGGTTATCTACATTCCGTCACACAAAAGCCATATTGACTACCTGGTCATTAACTACATTCTTTTTGACTATCACATGCATATACCCAGGGTCGCAGCAGGAAAAAACCTGTCCTTCTGGCCCTTAGGCCATATTTTCAAGAAATCAGGGGCATTTTTTATTCGCAGGACTTTCAAAGGAGCACCACTCTATGCAAAGGTCTTTAAAAGATACATCAAGGCATTACTCAAAGAAGGGGACCCTCTCGAATTCTACATTGAAGGGGGGAGAAGCAGAAGCGGTAAATTGATTCTACCCAAGATCGGGTTTCTCTCCATCCTGCTTCAGGCATACCAGGAAGGATACTGTGATGATCTTATATTTGTCCCTGCTTCTATCAGTTATGACAGAATTTTAGAAGAAAAATCATACCTCAAGGAGCTCGGGGGCGCTGAGAAAGAGAAGGAGAGCTTCAAACAAGTCCTGAAGTCCAGGAGCTTTTTAAAGAAAAAATACGGGAAAATATATGTTCGATTCGGGAGACCTCTTTCACTCAAAGAGTATCTGTCTCAAATTGGAGACCCTGGAAAGACAGTGCACAGGCTACTGGCATTTCACCTGATCCAATCCATTAACAAGGTCACACTGGTAACCCCATTGGCCCTTATTGCAACAGCTATCCTCACTAAACATCGTCGTGGTTTTCATCTTCATGAACTTACATCAACAGCGAAAATGCTTTTCGACTTCCTTAAGAAAAACAGAACCCCTACAGCAACTTCTCTCAATAATTTTGAAAAAACGGTTGAGGAAACCATATCACTCCTGATCAGCAATAAGGGCGTCAGTCTACTTAAGGATGTGGATGGTATGGAGACTTTCTATTATGTGGATGATGAGAAAAAGCTTGAACTTGAATACTATAAAAACAATATCATCCATTGCTTCATCTCCTATTCCTTTGTGGCTGTATCCCTTTTAACAGAAACAGAAGAGATGAAAAGTAATGAGTCTATATTAACAGACTATCGCTTTTTGAAAGAACTCTTCAAGAATGAATTCGTTTATGATTCAAATGAAGATATTCAAGAAGAAATCAACAAGATTACATCCTATTTTCTGGATGTCTCTTTTATGACACACACAAGTATGAACGAGGGTTTCAAACTTACAAGGCTCGGTTTTGATAACCTGCCGGTCTGGGCAGCTATGGCCAAGACCTTTCTCGAATCATATTGGGTTGTAACTCAATCATTAATTCAACTCGAAAACAAAAATATCAAAACAGCTAACCTGCTGAAGAGCACAAACAACCTGGCGCAAAGATTTCATAAACTGGGACTCATAGATCATGTAGAGGCCATTTCCCAACTCAACTTTAAAAATGCGATTGCCTTTATGAATAACAATATTCTGGAATCAACAGAAAATTTGGAGAAAGAACCTTCTAAGAACAAGGCAGAACTATCCCGGCTAAATCAACAATTATATAAGTTATCACATTATAGTGCATAAGGACTGTCTTAAGATTTCTTAATGTTTTTTCTAAGAGGAATGACCTTTCCCGGCTTTTTTGTGCCTTTTTTCCCTTTTGATTTTACAGGCCCTTCTGTTTCTCTCTTGATAAGAGATTTTTTTACCTCTTCAAGTCTCACGGGCAGACCGCCCATTGTAAATGATTCTCCGTTAAGATAGGATTCCCTGATAATCCATGTAACTGTCTGAGCGGGTATACTGAGAAATAACAGAGTAACCTGATACCAGTCTTTTTTAATATCAGGTTCTATAGATTCAATACGGGCATATGTTGCCGGCTGTTCCTGATAATAAATCAGGACGATTTCTCCTTCAATAGGCATAATTCCATTCCTGAATATATTTTGGTCAAACAATCCGTGCTTTTTCTGTGAGACCTTTTAAAAAATGACCAATCCCGGTCAAGGTAACAGGGGATTTTTATTCACTATCTTTGATAACACATCCCGGATCCGTCCTCAGTTTCTCAAGCTTTGTCTTAAAACCGCTTCCCAGGTCTACACCCAGAGCTCTGGCACGTTTCTCAGCATGAAGACCGATGTTTCTTGTATCTTTGTAAAAACCGTCATCCTTGCGGGACTGTGGATTATAAGCATCAAGACGACCACTTTCCGATTGATGATATGCAACTCTTGAAATAATCCTTTTGATATTGCGGCTTCCACATGCAGTGCAAACTATATCCCTCCCGTCTTCCTTTTTGATCAAAAGGTACTGAAACCGGTCTTCACAATCGCAACATTCATATTCATAGATGGGCATTTCCCCATTCTCTCTTTTTATATTTAAAAAGTAAAGGATCTACTTTTATTCCCCAAAAAGCGCTGCAATAATGCCTTTTCGCTCCCTTCAGCCTGAACAGCTTCAATTTGACTGCGGGAGCGGTCACCCATTACACAATAATTGATTGACTTTTGAGTCTAATCTGATAAATATCGTTATTAAATTCATTTAAGACATTCAGCTCTGATAGTTTCGAATTGTCTTGGTTAGATTGAAAATTTTTGATGTTATTCATTTAGGAGGTTCATAGATGGAGGCGATAACAATAAATCGAGAGGGAAGCAAACTAAGGGTTGCTCCTGAATGGGCGGATGTCTGCTTCACATGCGGGACCTGTGCAGGCGGCTGTCCCGTCACTGGGGTGGATGGGCTTGATCCCCGAAAGGTTATCCGCATGGCAGCCCTTGGGCTGGACCAGGAGCTGATTGATTCGCGGTTTCCATGGATTTGCACCCTCTGCGGCCGATGTGAATATGCCTGCCCCCAGGGGGTAGAGCTTATGAAGGTATTGCGAGGGGCAAGAAGCCTCAGGGAGAGGGACAAGGTCCCGGGACCGATACATAAGGGCGTGGTCATGGATCTTGAGAGGGGGAACAACTTAGGCATTCCGAGGGATGATTTTCTGTTCCTTTTGGCGGATCTTTCAAAAGAGATGGAAGAGGATGAAGGGTTCCCCGGTTTTTATGCCCCTGTTGACAAGGAGGGGGCAAATATATTGGTGACTATCAATTCCAAAGAGCCCTTTAGCGAACCGGACGACATGAAGTTCTGGTGGAAGATCTTTTATGCTGCGAGGGAAGACTGGACCGTACCATCGGAGAAGTGGGAAGGAGTCAACTGGGGGCTGTTCTCAGGAGATGATGAATCCTGGAAGACCCTTGTGGGCCGGATCGTGGAGCACATGGAGCGGCTGAAGTGCAAGACGCTCCTCTTGCCCGAATGAGGGCACGCATACTTTGCGACCCGTGTTGGTCTGCAAAACTGGTTTCCGGAAGTATTTGAGAAATATAAGGTTATCTCTGTACACGATCTTTTAAAGGAATATATTGAGACGGGAAGGATAAAGGTAGACAAGTCCATCCATAAAGAACTGACAACTATTCACGACCCCTGCAATTACGGCCGAAAGAGTCTGAAAGCCTGCGGCCAGGCCTTTTTTGAAGAGCCGAGGTGGGTGACCCAGCAGTGCTGCGAAAATTTTGTAGAGATGCACCCCAACAGGATGAACAACTTCTGCTGCGGAGCGGGCGGGGGTGCCTGGGCCATGCCCTATGAAGCTGAAAGGATATATTATGGTCGGGTGAAGGCGAAACAGATAATGGATACGAAGGCCAAAATGGTTGTAGCGCCCTGCCATAATTGCCGGGATCAGATCATGAAGACCCTGACCAAAGAGTTTGATCTTGACATTGAGACAAAATATTTATGGGAACTTGTTTCGGACTCGCTAATTGTTGATCCATGGAGTGAGGAAGAGATAAAAAAGTCTCATGAACTAAGAGATGCTCAGTATGAAAGAGATGATATTGATCTGGATGAGGAGTATTAAACCCTATAGTTGCATAAATAACATGACAAAGTGGGCTTAAAGACTGGCATTATAGTGGACGGGCACTAAATAACAAGTTTTCATAAAGCAGGAGATAACTACTATGGGTCAAGACAAACCTAAGGGATCTGTCATGGTTGTTGGCGCCGGCATCGCCGGCATCCAGGCCTCTCTCGACATGGCTGATTCCGGCTATCTGGTTTACTTAGTCGAAAAGAACTCCGCCATTGGCGGCATTATGGCTCAACTGGACAAGACCTTCCCCACCAATGATTGTTCCATGTGCATCATTTCCCCAAAGCTGGTTGAATGTGGAAGGCACCTCAATATCGATCTGCTGACCACGACAGACATCATGGGCGTCACCGGTGAAGCAGGAAATTTTCAGGTGAAGATCATGGAACGGCCCCGCTACATTGATATGGCGAAGTGCACGGCCTGTAACGAGTGTGCAAAAGTGTGCCCTATTGAGGTACCAAATCTTTTTGACGAGAGCTTGCGTAACCGCCAGGCCGCCTACAAACTTTATCCCCAGGCCATGCCCAGTGCCTATGCCATTGAAAAAAGAGGATCCGCACCGTGTAAGGCGACCTGCCCTGCCCATGTAAGTGTCCAGGGATTTATAGCACTGATTAACAAGGGTAAATACCGTGAAGCATTAGAACTCTTTAAGGAGGCTCATCCGTTCCCTGCCATATGCGGTCGTGTCTGTCATCATCCTTGCGAAGAGATCTGCACAAGGAACGACGTTGAGGAACCCGTTGCCATTCAGTATCTCCACAGATTCTTAGCCGACCTGGATCTTTCAGAAGAGACACCTTACATTCCTGAAGTAAAAGAGAGAAGGGATGAAAAGGTAGCGATTATTGGTTCCGGCCCGGCCGGCCTGACTGCAGCCTATTACTTAACTAAAGAAGGATACCGGGTCACCGTATTTGAAAAATTGCCTGTTGCAGGCGGAATGATGGCCGTAGGAATTCCCGAGTATCGCCTCCCGAGAGACATCTTGACCGCTGAGATCCAGGTCATCCGGGACATGGGTGTTGAGATAAAAACAGAAGTGATCTTCGGGAAAGATATAACCCTGAAGAGCCTCAAGGACGAGGGTTATAATGCCTTTTTCATTGCCACTGGACTCCACAAAAGCCGTAGACTGAACGTGAAGGGGGAAGAACTTCCAGGTGTCCTCCAGGGTGTTGACTTCCTCCGGGATGTGGCACTCGGAACCAGGGTGTCCCCCGGAAACAGGGTAATTGTTGTGGGTGGCGGGAATGTGGCCATTGATGTTGCCCTGAGTGCCAGACGTTCAGGGGCAAAAGATATCTCCCTTGTCTGCCTTGAGAAGCGGGAAGAGATGCCTGCATGGGAATACGAGATAGAAGAGGCCCTTGAAGAAGGTATCACCATCATCAACAGTCTGGGGCCTAAAAATTTCCTGCAAAAGAACGGGCTGCTCTCGGGTGTCGAATTCAAGCGCTGTACTGCCGTGTTTGACAAAAAAGGCACCTTTAACCCCGGCTATGACGAAACTGATCTTACAACTCTTGAAGGCGATACAGTGATTGTGGCCATCGGGCAGGCCGCGGATCTCACTTTTGCTGAAAAGGAAGGGATCAAGATCAGCCGGAAAGGTGGCCTTGAAGCTGACCCCGTCACGTTTGAAACATCCTCTCAAGGTGTTTTTGTTGGTGGTGATGTCTTTTACGGCCCCAAATCCGTTGTAGAGGCCGTGGAATGTGGGAAAGAGACAGCGGAGAGCATTCATCGTTATCTGAATGGAATTGACCTGAAGGAAGGCCGCGAAAATGATTGGGCCTATGAGAAACCCGAAACTGAGGGAGAAGCTCTAAAGGCAAGAGCACCCATGGGAATGCTGCCCCTCAAAGACCGGAAAGACAATTTCAGGGAAATTTCCCTGGGGTTCAATGAAGAGACTGCAAAAAAAGAAGCCGACCGCTGCCTGAAATGCGGAATCTGCTCGGAATGCTATCAGTGTGAAGCTGCCTGCCTGGCCGAAGCCATAGATCACAGCATGCTCCCAAAGGAAAATACTCTGGAAGTCGGAGCAATTATCCTTGCCCCCGGATTTACAGCATTTAAACCCGATTCGTACGACACCTACAACTATGCCAATCATCCAAATGTGGTCACCAGTATGGAGTTTGAGCGAATCCTTTCCGCGTCCGGGCCTTTTGAAGGACATCTGGTGAGGCCATCAGATCATAAGGAACCGAAAAGAGTAGCCTGGCTCCAGTGCGTCGGGTCCCGCGATATCAACCACTGTGATCATGCATACTGTTCATCGGTCTGCTGCATGTATGCTATCAAGGAAGCGGTCATTGCCAAGGAGCACAGCAAGGAAGCACTGGATACAGCCATTTTCTTTATGGATATGCGGACATACGGAAAGGATTTTGAAAAATATTACGAGAGGGCCAAAGAAGAGAGTGATGTACGCTTCATACGCTCCAAGATTCACTCCGTTGACCCAGCGGACAATGACAACCTAAGAATATCATATGCGACTGAATCAGGTGAAATAATAGAAGAGATTTTTGATATGGTCGTACTTTCCGTAGGTATGGCGCCCAATTCGGATATCGTACAATTGGCCGAGAAATTGGGGATTGAGTTGAATGCCCATCAATATGCCGAAACAGGGAGCTTTATGCCTGTCAGTACCAACAGGCACGGAATCTATCTCTGTGGCGTGTTTCAAGGCCCTAAAGACATCCCTCAGTCCGTAATGGAAGCATCCGCCGCCGCTTCTGCCGCAGGAGAGATCCTGGCCATCTCCAGGAATACCATGACACGCACAAAAGAACTCCCGCCCGAGTTGGACTTTACCGGAGAGGCATCGCGTATTGGTGTGTTTGTCTGCAACTGCGGCATAAATATCGGCGGTATTGCAGACGTACCGGCCGTCAGAGATTACGCCGCAACTCTACCTAACGTGGTCCATGTGGAAGACAATCTCTTCACCTGCTCCCAGGACACACAGGATAAGATGAAACATGTCATTAAAGAAAAAGGGATTAACCGTGTAGTAGTGGCATCCTGCTCTCCCCGCACCCATGAACCACTCTTTCAGGAAACCATCAGGGATGCCGGTCTAAATAAATATCTTTTTGAAATGGCTAATATCAGGGATCAAAACACCTGGGTACATATGAATGATCCCGAAAAAGCCACGGAAAAGGCCAAGGACCTGGTCCGCATGGCCGTGGCCAAAGCAGGTCTTGTGGAACCACTTCGGCAGATCGCCCTGGAGGTAAATCATCACTTACTGGTCATTGGTGGAGGAGTAGCGGGTATGGAGGCCGCTCTCAGCTCGGCTGAACAGGGGTATCAGACATACTTAGTGGAAAAAACAGGGGAATTGGGCGGTGTGGCACGCCAACTCCGTACCACATGGAAGGGAGAACAGATTGCTCCCTACCTTCAAAATCTAATTGACCGGGTGAAAAACAATCCGTTGATCCAGATTTTCCTGGAAACAGCCGTTAATAATACCACCGGCACAATCGGTAATTTTTTAACCACACTGGCTTCCCTGAACGGGAACGATTCGCCTGTTGTGATTGAGCACGGCGCTACTGTCCTGGCCACAGGTGGCAGGGAGTACAAGACCGAGGAATACCTCTATGGCAAGCATCCCGGAGTCCTCACTCACTTGGATCTTGACCAGGCCATCATTAACAAAGATGATCGCATCGGGACCGTAAAATCAGCCGTGTTTATACAGTGTGTGGGTTCCAGAATACCTGAAAGACCCTACTGCAGCAAGACCTGCTGCACACACAGCCTGGAAAGTGCCTTGTCCCTCAAAGAAATGAACCCGGACACAGATATCTACATCCTTTACAGAGACCTTCGTTCCTATGGATTCCGCGAAGATCTTTACCGGGAGGCCAGGGAAAAGAATATCATTTTCATCCGTTATGACTCTGACCGCCCGCCCGAGCTTGAAGTGGATAACGACCAGAACCTCTCCTTAAATGTCACAGACCATGTGCTGGGACGTCCGGTCAGGATATCGCCCGAGCTTGTAATACTTGCCACAGGGATTATACCAAATGAAAACAAAGGGTTATTTGAATTATTCAAAGTGCCTGTTGATAACGAGGGCTTCCTGATTGAGGCACACATGAAACTCAGGCCCGTTGATTTTGCCTCGGACGGTCTGTTCATGGCCGGCCTGGCCCATTATCCAAAACCGATAGATGAAAGCATTGCTCAGGCCAAGGCCGCAGTGGCCAGGGCCATGACTATCATATCCAGAGAAAGTATCCTTGTTGGCGGAGTAATAGCGGAGGTCAATCCAGATCTTTGCGCAGTCTGCCTGACCTGCGTCAGGACCTGCCCGTACGGCACCCCCCGTATCGGTGACAAGGGACATGCGGAAATTGACCCGGCTGAATGCAGAGGCTGTGGAGCATGTGTTGCCGAATGCCCGGGCAAAGCGATCAGCCTGCAGCATTTCACTGACAAACAGATTATTGCCAAGGAAGATGCCCTTTTTCAAGCTGCGTGATAATTCAGGCATCTAAAGTTAAGGCAATAGAAAATAAATTAATTTGTAATACTTTAGCTAACTAATGTTATTAAAAGGAGAAAACATGTCAGACAGCTTTGAACCACAAATTCTTGCATTTTGCTGCCAGTACTGAGCCTACTCTGCCGCGGACCTGGCAGGTTCCATGAGGATCTCTTATCCGACAAGCGTAAAAATCATTCAAGTCCCCTGCACCGGACGGGTGGACATACTTCATCTTTTGAAGGCCATTGAAGACGGCGCTGACGGCGTTTATGTGGCAGGCTGTCTTGAAGGCGAATGCCACTTCACGGATGGCAACCTCAAGGCCAAAAGAAAAGTACAATATGTCAAGAAGACACTTGAAGAAATAGGTATTGAGCCCGGGCGCGTTGAGATGTTCAATCTTTCTGCCGGAGAGGGTCCGCGATTCGCCGAAATTGCAATTGAAATGTTTGAAAGAATCAAGGAATTAGGGCCAAGCCAGGTTAACATAAAAAACGCCGCATAAGAGAGGTTAGTCATGATAGTTGCAGATCGCAAACCCCTGAAAGAACTATTGGAAATGGTCAAGGATTTCAATAAAATCCTGATCATTGGATGTAAAGGCTGTGTCACTGTATGCAATGCAGGAGGGAGCAAAGAAGTAGGAGTTCTTGCCTCTGCCTTGAAAATTGCACGGAAAAAAGAGGGTCATCCCCTCAAAGTTGATGAAAAGACCCTGGAAAGGCAATGTGACCCCGAATACGTTGACCAAATCAAGGACACGGTTGACGGTTATGATGCAATTATATCCATGGCCTGCGGAGTAGGGCCACAGTTCTTATCGGAAAGATACCCTGACAGTCGCTTTTTCCCGGCCTTAAACACGACTTTTTTCGGAGGCGCTGTTCAACACGGAATATGGGAAGAGAGATGCGCAGGTTGTGGAACATGCGTTATCCACTATTTTGAAGGGGTATGCCCGATTGCCCGCTGTTCCAAGAGCCTGCAAAATGGCCCCTGTGGCGGCTCAAACGAAGGCAAATGCGAGATTTCAAAAGAAGTGGACTGTATATGGGACATCATCGTCAGGAAGAAAATGGAACATGATCGTCTGGATGAACTCCTTGAATTCAGACCACCCAAAAGCTGGACAACAGCGAGGGACGGCGGACCAAGACAATCAATCAGGGAGGAGCTGGTAATATGAGCGAATTGAAATCAGGAAGTAATCTGGAAAAGGTATTAAAAGCAGGACACTTCGCATTTACCGGTGAATGTGGACCTCCCCAGGGTGTAAATGTAGAGCATCTAAAGGAAAAGGCAGGATATTTAAAAGGCTGCGTGGATGCGGTAAATATTACCGACAACCAGACCGCTGTAGTCCGAATGTCCAGTTGGGCAGCCTCACTGATCCTGTTACAGGAAGGCATTGAGCCCAATTTTCAGATGGTTTGCCGGGATCGCAACCGGTTGGCCATACAAAGTGACATCTTAGGCATATACGCTCACGGTATCCGGAATATGCTTTGTCTTTCAGGCGATCACCAAAAATTTGGCAACCACCCGGATGCAAAAAATGTATTTGATATCGATTCCATGCAATTGATCCATACAGTCAAGACCATGAGAGATAACGGCACATTCCTAAACGGCCAGGATTTGGATATGCCTCCCAGATTATTTATCGGAGCAGCTTCGAACCCCTTTGCAGAGCCATTTGAATTCCGTGTCCACCGTTTGGCAAAAAAAATTATGGCAGGGGCTGATTTTATACAGACCCAGTGTATCTATAACATGGAAAGATTCAGGGAATTCATGAAAAAAGCCGTGGATATGGGGCTTGATGAAAAATGCTACATCCTTGCCGGCGTGACACCTATGAAAAGCATTGGTATGGCCCGGTATATGGCCAAATCAGTACCCGGCATGGACGTTCCCGATTCTCTGATCAAGCGTTTACAAGGGGCAGGAAAAGGCAAAGTCGCGGAAGAAGGCATTAAATTTGCCCTGGAGCAGATTGAAGAATTTAAGGAGATGAAGGGCATTGCAGGCGTACATCTCATGGCCATTGAATGGGAACACAAGGTGCCCGAAATCGCTGAAAAGGCAGGAGTTCTCCCCAGACCAAGCGTTTAACAGCTTTCATAAATTTGTTTCCGGATAATCTCATGGGAAAAATGTGTCCTTCAAAAACCTGGATTTTCACATGATTATCACGACAAAAACCGGCCAATCATTTGATACGGGAAAAGACCTGACCGCACCGGAACGTCACATCCTCCAAAAACTATTTGCCTGGGAATCCATGGCAATAAGTCTTAAACAATTCAGAGAAAAAAAGGAAGAAGCGCTTTACAAAGGCTGGAATAATTCAGGGCCCGTGAACGAAAGCACTGCCTTAAAAACAATTGTCAATGAGTTAGAAAGAAAAGTTTCTATTCGGATTACCAGGTAGGACAGTAAAATGAAAAGCGTCTCTACAAAATCACAATCTGATAAAAAAGATAATCCCATTAAGATCGTCAGCAGAAAACACCCCAAAACACACTTAAATGCAGCTATTATTGGCGGAGGAAAGGCCTGCCATGACTTGATCCGACTACTTGATAAAGATCGGCTGTTAAAATTAAACATGAAGATCATGGGCATATGCGATCTTAACACTGAAGCCCCCGGTTTCCGTTATGCCAAGAGTTTAAAACTGCCTACAACCACAAATCTTGAAGATCTTTTAGGTCTCGAAGGTCTGAATTTAGTCATTGAACTTACCGGATCAGCTGAAACAAGGGCGGAAATATTATTGAAAAAACCGTCAGACGTTTCTTTAATAGACTACAGATCAGCCAGGCTGCTATGGGATCTTGTAGAAATTGAGGCTGAAAAGATAGATCTGGAAAGTCAACACGGGCAATACCAGGAATCGAGCAACAAGCACATACAGGTGATACTGGATTCATTACCCTACCGAATAATGGTCTTCAATATGGATAAGGTCATTGAAACCGTCAACCAGACCTTCGTCAAAGAAAGCAATCTTACTTATAAAGATATTAGGGGAAAATATTGTTACGAGGCAAGATATGGTCTTGACAGACCATGTAAAGAAACAAAGGGTTTCTGTTTTTTAGATGATCAGCTTGAAGAAATCAAAACCAAGGGATTTATCAGCACCTATAAGGAATATACTGATGAAAATGGAGATTCCCGTTTTGATGTGATTATCGTGGCGCCTATTTTTGACGACCAGGGAGAAATTGTCCAGTTATTGGAACTGTCAAGGGATATAACCGAAAGACTAACACTTCAGCAAGAGGTCCAGAAATCAAAGACATTTTTTGAGAATGTTATCCGGAGTACTGTAGATGGAATTGTTGTTATTGACACAAAAGGAAATGTCCTCATTTTTAACGAAGGCATGGAACAGCTGACCGGATTTTCCGCAAATGAAATCATGGAAAAGGGCCACCTGAGCAACTTCTACAACATTGATCTGGCCAAAGAAAATATGAAAAAGATGCGTAGTCATGAACATGGGCCTTTCGGGAAACTCAATCCAACGAGCATGAATATTACTACGAAAGACGGAGGAGAAGTGCCGATTACCCTGTCAGCCTCCATCATGACAATTAATGGAGAAGAAACAGGCAGTATAGGTATATTTACTGATATGCGTGAAGTACTCAAGATGCGGAAGGATCTTGAAGAAGCACATCTCCAACTGATTGAGTCAGAAAGAATAGCAACAGTGGGAAAAATGGGGGCAGGTGTTGCCCATGAAATTAATAATCCCCTGTCAGGGATTCTGATCTATGCAGAATTGCTCAAAGAATCTCTAAAGAGCAATACCCAGCATTTGAGCGATGTGCAGGAGATCATTGATCAAACCCTTCGATGTAAAAAAATTGTGTCTGAATTGTTAGAATTCAGCAGGCAATCAGTGGGAAAAACAACTTCTTTTAGCGCAAAAAATCTGATAAATAAGTCCTTAAGTCTTCTGATCAATCAGGCATTGTTTCATGATATTACAGTTAATAAGGACATAAAATATGATCTGCCACAAATAACTGGTGACATAGGACAACTACAGCAAGTCTTAAATAACCTTTTTATTAATGCCGCTGATGCTATGGAGGGAAAAGGCGTACTGACTATTAAAGCAGAGTACAGCCAACATGATTCTCTCTTTACTATCAGGGTTTCTGATAACGGTCCGGGAATACCTGAAAAACTGCGAGATGATGTCTTTGACATATTTTTTACTACAAAACCCGTTGGAAAAGGAACAGGCCTTGGGTTAAATATCTCCCAGAATATTATTAAGCTTCACGGAGGGGATCTTGCCTTTGAATGCCCTCCTGAGGGAGGAACAACTTTTATTATTAAACTGCCTCTTGAAATTACTGAACAATCAGTTGGGGAACCTGTTTTTATCGGTATGGGTGAATGATGAATAAAGCGATAAAAATTCTGGTCGTAGATGACGAGAAAGCTATTAGGGACGGATGTCACAGGGTGTTGACCGGCAAGGGATATGATGTTTTCACCGCAGAAAATGGTCAGCAGGCCCTGGATATGTTGAAAAAAAAACCTGTGGATATCATTCTTCTTGACCTTAAAATGCCGGTAATGAACGGAGAAGAGGTCCTTGAGAAATCCCATGATCGATATCCGGACATCCCGGTGATCATTATTACCGGCCACGGAACCGTTGATACAGCAGTTGAATGCATGAAAAAAGGCGCCTATGATTTTATTACCAAACCCTTCCAGATAGACGAATTTATTTTAACTATTAAAAGGGCCGCTGAAAAAAGACGTCTTGAGCAAAAGGCAAGTCAATTTGAAGAGGAGAATATACAAAATCTTTATGATTTAAACTTAGAAAAAAGTCGACTGAAAACTATTATCAACTGTTTGGCGAACGGCGTGATGGTGACGAATCGTAATCAGGAAATAGTCCTCCATAACCCTGCACTGATGAGGCTCATGGAAATATCGGAAACCATAGAAAACCCAATTCCCCTGAAAAACATTATAAATAACAAAGATTTTATAGCAACTCTTAAAAAGATTCAGTCAAATGAAACCTCTGAAAACGAATTTATCTCCCGGGAAATAAATACCGGCAAGAACATTCTGCGGGCCATTTCAGCCCCTGCACTTGGACCGGACAACAGCATAGTCGGAAGTGTAACCGTTCTTGAAGACATCACTGGTTTCAAGCATCTTGATGAAATGAAATCTGACTTTGTTAATATGGTTGCCCATGAACTTCGCAGTCCTCTTGTATCCATCAGGCAACAGAATAGCGTGTTGGTCGAAGGATTGGCCGGCCCACTCCGGGAAAAACAGCAGGCTTTTCTGGAAAAAGGACTGAAAAAGATTGACTCACTGCTCGAGTTGATAAGCGACCTTCTTGATATCGCAAAGATTGAGGCGGGAAAAGCAATTCAGCATCAGGTTTCTATTGATATAGGACAAGTGATATGTGACATTATATCACTAATGGAATCCAGGGCCAAGGGACAGGGCATTACGCTTTCTTATTCCTGCCAGGACCTGAAGCCAATTATGGCCGATCCTAAAAATATTGAAGAGATTTTCAACAACTTAATAACCAATGCAATCAACTATTCCCCTGACGGTGGTAATGTAAAGGTTTCAGTCAAGGGTTTTGAAGAATATCTGGAAATCAGGATCATTGATACAGGAGTCGGAATTTCTCCTGAAGAACTTCCAAAGATTTTTGATAAGTTTTACCGTGTAAAAAGCCCAAAAACCCGCCAGGTTATGGGTACAGGCTTGGGCCTTGCCATTGTAAAAGGTGTTGTTGAAGCACATCGGGGAACTATTGATGTCGAAAGTGTTCCGGGTAAAGGCACGACATTCAGAATCTTATTACCGGTTATAGAAGGGCGTCAGGCAAAATGAAATGAATGGCCGTAGACTGCCGCACACAAACAGAGAAGAACCCCCTCATTTCAGCTCACTTTTGGCACTTTAACTTTATGCTCTATCTCTTGCCAAATAGAAATGATTAGTGTAAAAAAATAGTGCAATGCGCTTTACCCTCACTACATTGGAGGTTAATAGTATGCCGTTACAGAAAAAAATCAGGTCTGGAAAATTTGTTGTATTGAGTCAATTTGAGCCCCCCAAAGGAGTTGATTTTTCATCTCTTTTAAAAAATGCCAACCTGGCAAGAGGTCGGGTGGATGCCTTTGTGGTATCTGAAATGGCTAATGCAGTGTTGAAGGCCAGTTCTCTCGGAGGTTGCGCCTTTTTTCAAAGGGAAGGCCTTGAAACAGTCCTTCAGGTCTGTTGCCGGGACAGAAACCGTTTAGCCCTTCAAGCCGATATCCTGGCAGCAGGAGCATTGGGCATAAAAAACATCATGGCTGTAGCCGGAGAAGAGATCCACTATGGAGACCATCCTCAGGCAAGGGCAGTAAATGACCTTGACTTGATAGAACTTATTAAGACCCTTCAAAAACTCGAAAAGGGCAAAGATCTGGCGGGCATTGAACTGAGGGGAACACCACAGTTTTGTATAGGCACCACCGTAGACACAGGTGCTGCCGGAGGGCTCTTGGACATAGAGTTGGAAAACCTTAATAAGAAGATAGAGTGCGGGGTTGAATTCATCATCACCAATCCAATATTTGACCTCCGCCGTTTTCAGCAGTTTGTGAAGCGGGTAGATACCAGCAAAATTGCGGTGATTCCCACAATTCTGCTTCTCAAATCCGCAGGAATGGCACGGTATATTGATCGGAATGTAAAGGGTATCTCTATTCCGCCTGAGATGATCAGAGATATCCAAAAAGCTCCTGACAAAACAAAAGAGTGTATCAGAATTGCAGGAGAAATAATATCCCGTATGAAAGAATTGGGAATGGCAGGAGTGTTAGTATCTACTATGGGCTGGGAAGACAGGCTGCCACAGATCCTAGACGAAGCAAAAATATAAGAGGCTGTCCGAGAATGGCTATCTTCCCTCTGAGCCGCAGGATCTACCCTCGGGCCTGTAAGCCCTACCCTCCGACCTGTAAGCCCTACTGGCTGGAAGCTGGGCTGGAAGCGGGGCCGGAGGCTTGATCTTGGAAAAATATCTCATTCTCAGGCAACCTCCATAGGAAGGAAATAGACGATGCCCAATAAGAAATCCAGTCAATTGTCCGGTTCCGTATTAGTGGTAGGCGGCGGGATTGCCGGAATGCAATCCGCCTTAGATCTTGCCAACTCGGGATATTATGTCTATCTAATCGAGAAATCATCAGCTATCGGTGGAATAATGTCTCAGTTAGATAAGACGTTTCCCACCAATGATTGTGCAATGTGAGTGATTTCACCTAAACTGGTCGAGGTCGGCCGGCACCTTAATATCGAGCTTATTACCAACGCAGAACTCCTTGAACTTCAGGGAGAAGCAAAAAAATTCACGGCCCATATTTTACAAAGACCACGTTATGTAGATCTTTCCAAGTGTACGGGTTGTGGAGAATGCGAAAAGGTATGTCCCGTTGAATGCGATAACGAATATGACGAAAATCTCTCCACGAAAAAGGCGATATTCAAGCTCTATCCCCAGGCCATGCCAGGTGCCTTTGGCATCCAGAAGGCGGACAAGGCCCCCTGTCGCCTGGCATGCCCCGCGGGCCTGAATGTTCAAGGGTATGTGCAGATGGTTGGGCAGGGAAAATATAAAGAAGCCTTAAAGATCATCATGGAAGACCTGCCCCTGCCCGGGGTACTGGGGCGGATCTGCCCGCACGGTTGTGAAGATGCCTGCAGGCGATGCGAGGTTGATGATCCGGTGGCCATTCGCGATCTCAAGCGATTAGCCGCAGATCAATTTGATCCTAGAGATATCAAGATAGAATGCCTACCACCAAGAGATGAGAAGGTGGCCATCATCGGTTCCGGACCTGCAGGGCTCTCAGCGGCCTATCATTTAGCGCGAAAAGGGGTCCTGTCCACCATTTTTGAGGCCCTGCCAGTGGCTGGTGGTATGCTCCGTGTTGGTATTCCCGATCATCGTCTTCCGCCCGAGATCCTGGATCAAGAAATTGAACTGATCACCAATCTTGGAGTAGAGATCAAAACCAATACGCCGCTCGGTCCGGATCTAACCGTGGATGATCTTTTAAACAATGGTTATAAGGCTGTCTACTTAGCACTCGGTGCCCACAAGGGGATCGATTTGGGTGTCCCCGGAGAGAAGGCCAATGGAGTTCGACAGGGGGTTGATTTCTTGAGAGAAATGAACCTGACCGGCAAGACAGAAGTGGGCAAAAAGGTGACCATTATAGGAGGCGGAAATGTGGCCATTGATGTGTCCCGCTCGGCTGTCCGGCTGGGTGCCAGGGAAGTCAGCATCATTTACCGCCGTACCCGAACGGAAATGCCCGCTTGGGAAGAGGAGATCCAGGCTGCAGAGGCGGAAGGAGTAAAGATTACTTACCTGTCCGCGCCTCAGGAAGTAATGGTTCAGGATGGCAAGGTTGTGGGGCTCCAGTGTATCCGGATGGAATTAGGCGAGCCGGATTCGTCCGGCAGGAAAAGACCGGTCCCGATTCCCGGAAGTGAATACGATGTTGACATCGATCAGCTCATACCGGCCATTGGCCAGAGGCCTTATCTATCGTCCCTTGAGCAAGTGGACGGCCTGAATTTTTCCCGCTGGGGGACAACTGAGGTTGATCCCGTAACTTATGCCACGGGCCGCGACGGGGTCTTTGCCGGAGGGGATCTGCAGACCGGACCGTGGGTGGCCATCGGTGCCATTGCAGCAGGCAGAGAGGCGGCCGAGTCCATTCTGCGGTATTTAGACGGAAAGGACATGGCACAAGGACGGGAGCCCATTACTACCGAAGATCCGGTTTACAGGCCGATCCCTGAAAATCAGGAAAGCAAGGCCAGGGCAAAAATGCCTGAACTTCCCATGAAAAACAGGGAGGGCAACTTCAATGAAGTGGAATTAGGATATGAAGAGGATACAGGAAAGGAAGAAGCGGATCGTTGCCTGAACTGCGGGTACTGCTGCGAGTGCTACGAGTGTGTGGGTGCATGCATGGCCGAGGCCGTGAACCATAACCAGAAACCCGTAGAACGGGAAATAGAGATTGGCTCTGTTATTCTCTGTCCGGGCAACGATGTATTTGATCCTGATAGTTATGAAGACTTTTATCATCACCGAAGCCATAAGAATGTATTAACAAGTCTGGAATTTGAACGAATCTTGAGCGCATCCGGCCCGACCCTCGGCCATCTTTTAAGACCCTCGGATAATAAAGAACCGAAAAAAATCGCATGGCTGCAATGCGTTGGATCAAGGGACATCAACAGGTGTGATCACAGCTACTGTTCCTCCGTCTGCTGCATGTATGCCGTAAAGGGTGCGGTTATTGCGAAGGAACATGCGGGATCCGATCTGGACTGTGCCATTTTTTACATGGACATGCGTACCCATGGCAAGGATTTTGAAAGATACTATGATAATGCCAAAGAAAAGCACGAGGTTCGTTTTGTTCGTTCCAGGATCCACACCATCGATCCTATCAAGGGAAGTGATGATGTGTTACTGAAATATGCCACCGAGGATGGAGACTTCAAAGAAGAAATCTTTGATATGGTAGTCCTTTCAGTGGGGATGGAAACGGCTCCGGAGGTAGTAGAACTGGCCAAAACCCTGGAACTGGATCTTACCGGGGATAATTTTTGCAAAACCGATACCTTTCATCCTGTAAACACATCAAAGGAAGGTATTTATGTGTGCGGCGCTTTCCAGGGGCCGAAAGATATCCCCCAGTCAGTCATGGAGGCCAGTGCGGCGGCCTGCGCAGCGGGCATGGATCTCTCTGATGCTCGAGGGACCGAAACCAGGAGCAAGGAGATCCCGGCGGAAAAAGACATCTCAGACGAAGAACCCAGAATCGGGGTTTTTGTCTGCAATTGCGGGATTAATATTGGTGGTGTAGTGGATGTCCCTGCACTCGCAGAATACGCTTCTACCCTTTCCCATGTCGTCCATGTGAATCAAAACCTTTTTACCTGTTCTCAAGATACACAGGAAATCATGAAAGAAGTAATCATGGAACAGGATGTTAACCGGGTAGTGGTGGCCGCCTGTTCTCCAACCACCCATGAGGCCCTGTTTCAAGAAACCCTCCAAGACTGCGGCCTTAACAAATATCTCTTTGAGATGGCCAATATCAGAAACCAAAATTCGTGGGTACATGGCGATGATCCCGCATCAGCAACAGACAAGGCTAAAGATCTTGTCAGGATGGCCGTAGCAAGGTCAGCGCTGCTGGAACCCCTTAAGGCAAAAACCATCTCAATCAACAAGCGAGCCCTTGTGATCGGTGGTGGTGTGGCCGGAATGAGTGCAGCACTTGGCCTGGCAGATCAGGGATTTGAAGTGGCAATTGTGGAGAAAGAGCCCCAATTGGGAGGTTTTGCCAGAGAACTGACCCACACCATTGATGGCGCAGATATCCAGGAATACCTTTTTGAACTGACAGAGAGGGTTAGTCATCATGAAAAAATCCAGGTATTGACCGAGTCACTGATCGTAGGGTTCAGCGGATTCAAAGGAAATTTCACCACTGAAGTCATGGTAGGCCCGGGAATGTATGAAAGGGAAATCGACCACGGCGTGGTTATCCTCGCTACAGGGGCTCATGAATACACTCCAACCGAATTCATGAACGGGGAAGATGACAGAGTCATAACTCAGGTCGAGCTTGGTAAAATCCTGGAGGAGAAAGGTGCCAACAATCTTCAGAATGTGGTCATGATCCAGTGCGTCGGATCCAGGAATGAGGACTTTTCAAATTGCTCCCGTGTATGTTGCCAGAGTGCAGTTAAAAACGCCCTTCACATCAAAAAACTCAACCCGGAGACAAATGTAATTATCCTCTATAGGGATATCCGCACATATGGGCTGATGGAGGAATATTATCGACAGGCCAGGCGGCAAGGGGTTCTTTTTTTCCGTTTTGACCGCGACCATCCCCCTCAGGTGGAATCCACTGAGCAAGGCCTCATGGTGAGTTTCGAGGATCATGTCCTCCAAAGGAACACTAAAATATCTGCTGATATGGTCGCCCTCAGCGCCGGCATGAGGGCAAAAGATACGGAAGAGCTGTCCTCTATTCTTAAGGTGGCTCGGAATCAGGATGGATATTTCATGGAAGCCCATGTCAAACTAAGACCGGTAGATATGCCCGGTGACGCCATTTTTGTCTGCGGCACGGCACATGGACCAAAGCTCATCTCTGAATCCATATCCCAAGCCCTGGCTGCTGCATCACGCGCTTCGACCTTTCTTTCCCAGTCGGAGATTGCCCTGTCCGCAGTAACTGCCACAGTGAATCAAGAGAAATGCGCCTCATGCCTGATATGTGTACGCTCATGCCCTTATGACGTTCCCAGAATCAACAAGGATGGGGTAAGTGAAATCGATCCGGCCCTCTGTCACGGTTGCGGCGTGTGCGCAGCAGAGTGTCCGGCAAAAGTCATTGAGCTCAACTGGTATGCAGATGACCAGATAATAAGCAAAGTAGATGCCTTGCTGGAGGGAGTCCTGTAATGGAAATATTTGAACCGATTATTATTGCATTTTGTTGTCAAGCTTGAGGATATACCGCCGCGGACCTGGCAGGTTCAATGCGCCTTCACTATCCCAGCAACATTAAAATAGTCAAGATCCCCTGTACGGGGAAAGTTGATCTCATTCATCTACTCAGGGCAATGGAAAAAGGAGCCGACGGCGTATATGTAGTGGGCTGCCTGGAGGGGGCTTGTCAGTTTATCAGTGGCAATATCAGTGCCCGCAAAAGAGTAGAGCAGGCCCAGGAGATTCTGGAGAGTATCGGGATCGGGGGAGAAAGAATTCAGATGTATAATCTGTCATCAAGTGAGGCCCCCCTGTTTGCCCAGGTTGCCACTGAGATGACTGAAAAGATAAAAGAGATGGGCCCGAACCCAATCAGGCTGGCGATGAAAAAGAAAGCCGCATAATAAGGATTGATGAATTGAGGACAGGAGGATTGACGGTATGATTGTTGCCGAGAAAAAACCGATCGAAGAAATTGCCGAAGAAGTAAAGGAGTTTAATAAAATCCTCATCACAGGATGTAATGAATGTGTGACGGTTTGTGAGGCGGGTGGCAAAAAAGAGGTAGCCGTTCTGGCTTCTACCCTTCGAATGTATTTCATGAACCAGGGGAAGGATTTAACAATCGATGAGATCACCTTAGAACGACAATGTGACCATGAATACCTGGAAGAGATAAGGAATGTCATTGACCAATATGATGCGGTGATATCCCTCGCGTGTGGCGTCGGCGTGCAGTTTACGGCCGAAAAATACCTCCGTACACCCGTGTTTCCAGGAGTAAACACATGTTTTATGGGAGTGTCGGAGGAACGCGGTGTATGGAGCGAGCGTTGCCAGGGATGCGGGCAGTGCATGCTGGGAAAAACCGCGGGAATCTGTCCAATTTCAAGGTGCGCTAAAAGACTGCTGAACGGACCATGCGGTGGCTCCACGCAGGGAAAATGTGAAATAAGCAAAGATCTCGATTGTGCCTGGCAGCTGATTATTGATCGCCTCGACGAGCTGGGCAGAATGGGTGATTACGAAGAAATTATACCCATCAAAGACTGGTCAACGGAGAGGGCCGGGGGACCCCGAAAAGTAGTGAGGGAGGACGTAAAGATATGAACACAAAGACACTCAGTAAGCTGGAAAAGATATTAGCGTCAGGGAATCTCGCAGTAACCTCCGAATGTGGTCCTCCGAGGGGAACCGACCCCGAGGCTATAACTAAAAAAGCTGAGTTGATCAAAGATCATGTGGATGCCATCAACATTACTGATAATCAAACCTCAGTCACCCGACTATGCAGTCTGGCTGCTTGTATCCATCTCAAATTAATGGGGATTGAACCAACTCTGCAAATGGTTGTCCGGGACAGGAACCGAATAGCATTGCAGAGTGACATACTTGGCGCGGCATCCTTTGGTATCAACAATATCCTCTGCCTCTCCGGTGATCATCAGCAGTTCGGCGACTGCCCCCAGGGTCAAAATGTCTTTGATATCGATTCCATGCAATTGATTCAGACTGTAAGACTCATGAGAGATGAAGGAAAATTCCTTGGTGGAGATGAAATAAAGCAGCCTCCACAGATGTTTGTTGGTGCGGCGGCAAATCCTTTTGCCGATCCTTTTGAAATACGAGTACCCCGCCTTGCAAAAAAGATCGCAGCCGGGGTAGAGTTCATCCAGAGCCAATGTATATACAATTTGGATAAATTCGAACTCTGGATGAAACAGGCCCGCGATCGGGGCCTCATCAATAAGGTCTATATCATGGCTGGTGTGACGCCCTTCAAATCAGCAGGGATGGCAAAATACATGAAAAATCGCGTTCCCGGCATGGATGTGCCTGATGAGGTAGTCAAACGACTTAGTGGAGTACCCAAAGAAAAGCAGCCTGATGAAGGAATCAATATTTGTGTGGAATCCATTCAGCGACTCAAGGAGTGTGAAGGCGTTCGAGGTTTTCATATAATGGCCATCGAATGGGAAGAAAAGGTTCCGGAAATTGTAGAACGAAGCGGCCTCTATCCGAGGCCCGAATTAGATAAATAGTGTCTGCAGCATAAATTTAATTGAGAATGACAAAAAACAAGGAGGTGTCAGCATGTCAGGGAAATACATCTTGGTAGTAGACGATGATCCGGATCTGGTGGAAACTGTTGCTATGATGCTGGAAAGCAAAGGATGTGAGGTGGGCCGTGCCTACGATGGTATTGAGGGAGAAGAATCAATCAAAGAGCGTCGCCCAGACCTTGTCATCCTTGATATCATGATGCCTCGAAAGGATGGTTACATCCTTTGTGCAGAATTAAAGGCAAATGAAGCAACCAGTGATATCCCTGTTGTCCTGCTTACGGCCGTAGGCGAAGCCGTGCCGACAACCACTTACTCCCATGCTGATGGAATGTCCACTGAGGCAGATGACTATATTCCCAAACCGATAGATACCGAAGGATTATGGGAAGTAGTAAGCGGCCTGTTTTGATATTGAGTAATGACTAATGACTCCTCAAACAAGACTTGGTGCTTTTAAGATCTTGAAAGAGGTGGAATGGATTTCGTTAAACCAATCTAAATTAGATCATGAGTTTTCACCGGAATTATTCCGCCTGATTGCAAAGGAAAAAATTAATCTCCCTTTCCTGACCTTTAAGAATGAGGGCTCGGGTTTGGGGCTAAACATTGTTGTTGATTCGAATAACGCGCAAACGATTTTTCAACTGCTGAAAGACAATTTTGAAAAGAAATATTATTCAACAGATAGAACCGCGATCCTGTCCATCTTTCCACACAAAAGCAACCCTGAAATCATTGGAAACCTTCTTGAAGTATTTGGTAAAGAAGACATTAAACCAATGACCCTGGCTAATTCTCCTTCGGCCATTTCAATCGTTTTAAAAGAAGATCTCATTAATAAGGCCAGCACTGCCCTGTTTGACCCCTTTGCCTTCAGCGCTTACCGAACTCCTTCTGATTGGAAAGCAGCACAAAAAGGAAAAGAAAAGCTATATAAAGAGGTAATTGCTTCCTACCAGGAAAAGAAACACAAAGTCTATGCCTTAGAGTGGCAGGAACAACAGGATCTCCTTCATGTGAAATTGAGGAGTCTTGACCTTGCAAAAATGGGTACTGCATTCAAAGACTTTGCTCAGATGGGACTGCTTCTATCCTTTCTTATATCGGGCCTGTCTCATGAAATGGGAAAGACTGATTTATTTTTTTGTCTTCCTCAAACCAAAAAATTCAATTATGCAGACATAGTCCGTAAATTACTTCCCGAAGATGTCACTGTCGAGGTATCCAATGTCGCCTACTTTTCGATGAATGGCCCTCATTTTGGTGATCGTTATGGTATTGTGAGCGATCTACTCAATGCCTTTGTAAGCGCCAAGCTCGAACTTTCGGCCTTAAGCTGTTCAATTGCATCCATTACAGGAGTCTTGCCATCCGATCAAATCCAATCAGCAATTCAGATCATTCAAGAATGCTTTGAAGTCCCTTCAGTCATTAAAAAATAACTACTCATACCAACCTTATAGTAACAGGAGAAACAATGAGTAATCTGCCAAAAGAGAGCCTCTTTTTTAATAAAAAGCATGAAACCATGGATTGGGAAAAGCGAAAGTCTGAATTGAACACAAGATTTCTAAAGGCCTTTCAGTATGCATACAAACACTCAAAAGCATATAAGGAAATCTTCAGTTCAGCCGATGTGGAACTGTCGGATATCCATGGACTTGAAGATTTGGAAAAGTTACCTGTCCTCCATATTAACGATTTAGTAGAACGACAGAAAAAAGATGTTCCTTTTGGAGGATTTGACACTTTTGACCCCGCAGAAATCAGGCGAATTTACATCAATCCAGGGCTTATCTGGCAGCCGGGAGAACGGGAATACCAAGACACTTCATGGGCTGAAGCGCTTTGCGGAGCAGGTTTTAAGGCAGGAGACCGCATAATCAATACCTTTAATTACCATATGTGGCCAATTGCCTTTATGCTTGATGAGTCTGCAAATATGATCGGGGCAACCGTAATCCCCACAGGAACAGGCAACACACTGATGCAGGTCAAGATTATGCAAATGCTCAGGGTCAATGGTTTCATAGGAACACCAAGCTTCATTATGACCCTATCCCAGCGTGCTGAGGCAATGGGACTCGATTTAAAAAAAGATATTTATCTTAAAACTGCACTCGTAAGTGCAGAGATGCTTTCTGAATCCCTGCGCACTCGTATAGAGAATAAGTTGGAAATGAGCGTCAGGGAGATGTACGGCACTGCATTTTTAGGCTGCGTCGGTTATGAGTGCCATGAAAGAACAGGTCTGCATTTATCCGGCAATATTTTGGTTGAAGTTGTAGATCCCCATACCGGCAGACAAGTAGAGCCCGGGGCAGCAGGCGAAATCGTAGTCACTAATTTCAATACTTCATATCCCATGATAAGAATGGGCACCGGAGATCTTTCCATGTTTATCCAGGAATCGTGTCCCTGCGGACGGTCCGGGCCTATGTTGAAGAAAATCCTTGGAAGAATTGACCAGGCCTCAAAAGTAAGAGGGACATTTGTACATCCCTGGCAGGCGGATGAAATTATTTCCCGGCACCTTGAAGTTTTTAGATATCAGGTAGTAATTACCCGGGAAGAGCACAAAGATATCATGACATTTTTCATTGAATTGAAAGAAGAAACACCCCGACCTGAAATTCTTTGCGGACGTATTGAACGTGACATAAAAGATTTATTGACAGTCAAAGGTGTCGTTCAGATCATCCCGCGGGGTACCATTCCCGATCTCCACAAAAAAATAGAAGACAGAAGAAGCTGGGATTAATCTTGAATGCTGGGAGTAAATCTATGGAGAAGGTCAAAATCGGCGGTATCATGCAGAGCGACGGTCGTGCACTAATAAATATTATGTCAGTACCAGATCACGCCAGCGTTGCAGCCACCGTATTGAAAACCCTGGGAGACAACAGTATCAACATCGAACTCCTCGTAGAGAGTTTCGACCTTGATGAATGCGGTAACTTCGCCATGATCATCGACCAGAAAGACCTGGATCATGCCATGACTGTTTTGGACGAAATAAAGCCTAACATCGATGCCAAAGTCGTTTCTTACACCCCTGACGTGGGTGTAATTACAGTCTTCGGTCCGCACTTGCGAGAGAAGCCCCATGTTCACGGCCTTATGTTCTCATCCATTGCATCGCAGGGAATCAGTTCTCTCGCCATTAGCACATCAATCTCCAGCGTATCCTGCGTTGTGGAAGGGCAGCATCTGAATAGTGCCGTCCACGCCTTGACAGAGGCCTTTGAAACCCCGTCTCATGTCAAGGAACGACCCAAGGATTACTAATGTCCTTTTTTTATATTTCCTTTTTCCTTTATTGTAACTGTTATGTGTGAAAATATATTTCAGCAGGTATATACCTTGACATGAAGCAAAAATGGATCTATATCTATTAATATAGATTGTGTAACTTTACTTTGGAGGAGAAGATGGACACTGCTAAGCTTTTTATCAACGGACGAAGTCAGGCTGTACGCTTACCAAAATCATACAGATTTGAAGGTAAAGAAGTATATGTAAAAAAAGTATCTGAAGGGGTTCTTCTGTTACCTAAAGATCAGACAATATGGGACGCTTGGGAAAGAAATCTGCAAAAATATGATTCACCATTTATGGAAGATCGGAATCAGCCTAAATTCCAACAACACAGAGAAGGATTAAATGATGTTTTTGATTGATACCAATATTTGTATACACATCATGAATGATCATCCGCCAGAGGTCATTCAGAAATTTAGAGAAATAGGTGTTGGAAATATTTGCATATCATCAATAACTGTGTCGGAATTGCGGTATGGTGCATGTAAAAGTAGACAAATCAAAAAAAACTTAAAAAGGATAGATGAATTCCTGAGCCCATTTGAAATCATTTCATACGATGAAAGTGCAGCGAATCACTATGGGGAAATACGTTCTCAATTAGAAAAGCGAGGGAATGTAATAGGGCCTTTAGATATGTTGATTGCAGCACATGCGTTAAGTGAGAATTTAACCTTGATTACAAATAATGAAAAAGAATTCAAACGAGTAAAATCATTGGAAGTTGAAAACTGGATAGCAAGATAAACGACTAAAAAGCAAAGGCAACAATAACCTCATGTGCCCGTAATCATATAATATACTGTTCAATCAGGCCCGCGAGCATGCACTTTTTTCGAGTTTACCCCAACATTGTGCCACGCTCAAAATTGGTTGCCAAACTGGTAGGCGGGCTGGTTAACCCTATCGTTGCATAAATAACATGGCAAAGTGGGCTTAACGACTGGTATTATTGACTTTTTCAACCTTTTTTACGCAGTAGCTGGAATACACTCCAGGTGACATCCTTAAAACAACGAAAACCAGCCATGTTATTTACCCGATGGGAAAGCCGAGGACACCACATCTCTGTTGTTGTCAATGGTTTGCGGTAAAGTACTACAGCTTCACCCTTGACGCCTAAGAGCTGCAGCATCCTCGACTTTTGCAACGTTAGGGTTAACTCGGTCATTCGGGTAACAGAAAAAGGGAAGGTCATTATGAAAATAAATGGAGACGCTCTTTCTCTCACTATAAAATTGCTCTCCTTCAACACAATTAATCCGCCTGGACAGGAAAACGATTGCGCAAGATTTATTGGAAAATTACTTGAAGATGGAGGATTCAAAACTACTTACCATGAATTCTCGAAGGGTCGGACAAGCCTGGTTGCGAGATTGGAAGGAAGTACTGACAAACCACCAATTTGTTTCACAGGCCACATTGATACTGTACCTCTCGGGACTGTGAAGTGGCAGAAAGATCCATTTGGCGGCGAGATTGACGGCAACAAACTATATGGAAGAGGTTCTACTGATATGAAGAGTGGGATAGCTGCGATGGTTCTTGCAGCATTGGAAGCAGCCAAGATCCAAAGCAGAAAATCAGGGATAACTCTGGTCATTACTGCCGGTGAAGAAACTGCCTGCCAAGGAGCTCATTACTTAGCTGAATTGGGTAATGTACTGGGAAAGGCGGGTGCAATTGTTGTTGGTGAGCCAACTTCAAATCGTCCTTTAGTTGGACATAAAGGGGCTCTTTGGCTTGAAGCCTGTACAACCGGCGTCACTGCGCATGGCTCAATGCCGGATCAAGGGACTAATGCGATTTATGCAGCGGCACGAATTGTAGACAAGCTTGAGAAGTTTCAGTTTAGCATCCCCCCACATCCCC
>Ga0233413_10000250_pt1 | contig 27175 bp, 43 predicted proteins | sample Na_anoxic_6_MG_FD_189019 | JGI IMG/M metagenome (GOLD analysis project Ga0233413, IMG submission 189019) | Seawater microbial communities from Saanich Inlet, British Columbia, Canada - Na_anoxic_6_MG | ecosystem: Environmental > Aquatic > Marine > Inlet | place: Canada: British Columbia...
CATCTTTGTTTTGGTTTAGTATGGTTTATTTCTGTGTTATGCGTAATTATGTATTTTCTTTTTTATACCTTTACGGGTATAAACACTTACCTATTGGTAGTTAATATACCTTTACGGGTATAATTCTTTTATCATTCCCTTCTACTCTTTTACTTTTGTTAATAAATCGGTTTGCGAAAAACCTTCTTAGCTTTAAATACTTTATTCTATTCCTTACATTTACACCGTTAAAATCTGCTTGGCCGGTTTCGTATTCAATCAAAATCATTCGATCAAGATAATCAATTCTTGGCCGTTTCACGCGCTTAATTTTTCAAAGTACGCATAAATCAATGAATTTAAAGCCGCTACCATAAAAGCAATAATTATCAATTCAGCGTTAAAAGTGTTATTATAGTAACCTAATTCAATTACTATGGTCCATACTGAAGCCATACAAGTTCCGCATCCAATAACCGGCTTTAATATGTATTTTAATAACTGTGAATGTCTTTGTGACCATTCATAAGGCATACGTAAAAAATAAAATATCATTCCAGGTGATGAAATTATACGCAATCCAACGCAAAACAATGATATTAATAACGCTTTTAGTAAAATATCCATTTTTAAAAGAATATATTAAAACACTTTATCCAATACCAAACAACCGGAAAAACAATAAAAGGAACTGATCCAACAATTAAACCAATTGCTAAAAGGCCTTTCATAATATCTGTAAATCTTTTTAATTTGCTCATTCTTTTATTTTTAATAGTTTTTTTAATATAGGGTTTATTATTATCATTTGAAATAAAACCGTTACAAAGATAATTAAATATATTTCTTTCATCTGTTTAAATGCTTATCAAGTTCAACAATTATTTTTTTATTGTATATCAATGTCCACATTTCACCATAAAGCGAAATATTTATATTTCCATCTTGATTGATATAATAAGCCGCAACCGCGTTAATATCAAAAGTAAAATCTACATTTTTAAATTCCGGTTCGGGCGGTGAAATATCCAATTTTAACGCTTGTTCAATATCTTTAAAATTGGCAACAAATTCGGTTTTAGCTTTCATATTGTTTACAAATATAAGTTTTTATTTTTGTTTTAATGTTTTTATTTTGTCTTTAAAGATAATTTTAATTTCTATAAGTTCCGGAATTGAGTATTTTTTTAAAGTGTTTTTCCTTTGCTCTAATTCATCAAATCTTTCTTGGCCTATCTTCTTAATCAATCGCGGATAATATTCCGCAAGGTTGCCGGATTTGTTTTTGTTGCAATTAAACCAACATTGGCCGTGTGCGTTATCTTCATCAAGTGCAACGCTTTTGTTTTGTCCTTGTGGAAAATAATGACCGGAAGTTAAGCGGTATGTTCCTGGAGCAGCATCGCAAGAAATACATTTTTCGTTCTTGTCGCGCTCTCTTATGTATGAATTAAACACTTTCAACGCTTCTTGGTAATAATCCATCCAAGTTTTCATTGATTGCTTTAAATCGCGTTTTTCTTTGCGTTTCTTTTTTTCTTCCAACACCTTTGAATATTCAATTGCACAAATTGGTGAACAAACGGCTTGTAATGGCTTCATTCTTTCAAATGGTGTTTTGCATTGTTTACATTTATAAAGTCGTTTTGGCTTCTTCTTTGGTTGCTTTTCGGCTTTGTGTTTACACTCGTTTGAACAAAACTTTTGATTGAAATAAACAACTTTAAATTTTATGTTGCAATTCTTACACCTCATTAATCTTTTTTAAATATGAATATTGGTTCATATTTTGCACCTTTTCCGCTTATTGATGATAATTCAAGTTTTAATGTTTCTACTAATTTAAAACCAATATTTTCAGCAATTTTAATTGTTTCATTCTCCAATGATGACTTTGAAATATTTGCAATATTTACTATCATAAACCTATTCTCTTTCAATCCAAAAAAACAATTCTCAAAAGTTTTTTTCAAAAATCCATTTAGCCATTTTTCAATTGTAGGATATTTAATATAAGATTGTGTTTTTTCATTTGAATATTTTTCAGTATTAAAATAAGGCGGTGAAGTAAAACATAAATCCAAAGAATTTTTTTTTGGAATAAAAACTTCACTTCCTAAATTGTGTAATTCAATTATTTTATTACTTGGAAAATCATTGTTTAATTCTTTCAACCCGGTAAATGTTTTAATGCTTGGTTCTACTCCAATATATTTTTTACAATTTGAAGATAAGAAGCCGAATAATCTTCCACCCCAACCGCAACTCATATCGTAAACCGCACCATTATTTCCGTATGTATTGTAAATATATTTTGCTACGGTTGGTCTAAAATTACTAACTGATTGTTTACTTAAATAAACTTTAGAATTTTGACGTAATCTGTTTGTTGTTATATTTCCATTCCCATATTTACATTCATATTCATACGTTTTTTTTAGTAATTTTTTTAATTTTTCATCATCATACCATAAATTTTTTATTGTTTCCTGGTTACCATATTCAACTTCAATCCAATGAGGAAAATAAGTCCATAAAAAACCGCAACTGTGCATAGTTTGTTTTAATATGTTATTTTTTAAAATATTCTTTTCATCAAAATTTATTAAAGCAATTAATTCATTTTTTTTATTATAATTTTCTTTTTTATAATTTGGATAGCCTTTTTTTCTCCAAAAATTAAAATAATCATTTAAAATATCTTCTTTAGTATTTCCGAATAAATCCATAGTTTCATTTTTAGTTTTGTGTTAATTAAACTTATTCAATTTTCCAATTTGTAAATTATAACAATCATCTTTAAAGGTCCAAACTCCATTGCCATTTGGATCAATTTCATTCTTCTTGTTAAATGTTGATATATTATAAAAATCAATCGGTTTAATATAGCCGTATAAATACGCGGTTTTTAAATCATCAGCAACACCAACAAAGAAATAATAATTACATTTTTGCGTTGTATTAAAATCAAATATATTCAAATTCCAATTATTATTCGGTGTGAACCTGGAAGTAAATTTTTTTGTTTTAACATCAATCTTATAATTATCAATAATTAAATCATAATCATAAGTTGAATTAAAATCTAATTTTGAACCTTTCGCGGTGTAAATATCAAATACAACTATTTCACCAATTGCACCGAATAAATTTCCTTTACCTTTTGTTTTTGAACCTTTCAATTCTCCGAATGAATAAAGTTTTTTAGCGCGTTCAATTTGTTCTTCTGAAATGTTTATTGCTTTCATAAATAAAATTTGTTTTCTTCTGCCATTTGTTGAACCAAAAAATAGTTTTGTTTAAATTCATCGGCATCCATTAAATAAATTCCATTATCTGAAGCAAAATTTCTGAAGCGTTCAATTGCAATATTCATTTCATCTTTGGAAATGTTTTTTGTGCTTTTTAAATCTTCACGAATTTCACCGGTTATTTTATTAGTTCTTTCGTAAATAAATAAATCAGCGTTGACCGTTGCCTTGAAAATATTCTGTTTAGTGTACTCTATTGTTTCACCGTATTCAACCGCGAAAATTGTTAATATTGCGTGAAGGTATGAATTTTGTTTAACCGATCGCATTGCTTTCTTTTCAGTCAATTCAATTTTCGCTCCTTTTTCAATAAGTTGTGAAAGCTTTGTTTGTGCTTTCTTTGCTTCAAATGGTTTTAATAAATCTAACAACATACAAGTTCTAAATCTAAAGCGTTGCAAATCTTTTCCAGGTTGTGGAATCTTATTTGTTTATCACCGTTTATAAAGCCGCTTAAAGTAGCGTAACGAACACCGGAGGTGTTATGTAATTTCATCAAGTTCCAATTTAATTCTTTCATTCTGTTTTGAATTGTTTGTTTCATAGTTTATAAATTAAAGGGGAATTTCACCCCTTTGTTTTTTTATAGATACATAATAACTTCAGCCATTTTTGAAACTCCGGTATAATAAGCATTAACATAATCAAAATGTTCTTTTACCATTTCAATTGCTCTTTCTTCATTGTTTCCCCATTTTGTTAATCTTGCTACAATTTTTGCTTTTAATGTTTCTTCGTTTTTCATAATAATTTGTTTTTTTGTTTTTGTCTGATACAAATATACGCTATTTAGTTTATTACTTCCAAACTTTTCTTTAATTATTTTCGCTTTTTAGTAAACTTTTTTTAACTTCTCAATGTTTATAGGCTTTTCAAGGGCAAAGTTTTTTTGTTAAATTTTCACATTTTTCAATAAGCGGTCATTAATTCGCTTCAATTTCTTCAATTCCGCTTCCTGGATTCCTATTTTAACCGCTTGTTTTGTCAGCATCAATTCATTTTTCTTGTGTTCTTTTGCATAATCATTGTTTAATTCGACAAGTGAACCAATGAATTTAATTGCTTCTGTTATGTCATTAATAACCGTTTGAGCATTGGCCGGAATCGGCTTCAATGCTTCTTCTTTTGTTTTTGGTGCTTGTATCGTGTATTTCTTTTTCAGTCCTTGTACGATCTTTTCAAGTTTTGCTTTGTTTGTTATTATGTCTATTATCATTTTATTTGTTTTTTATTGCCAAAGGTCCAAACCGGGTTCTTCCCATTTTTCAATTTTTCCTTGTGGCTCAATTCTGTTATTAATATCAAAATCTTTATTCGGTGTTAATTTTATTGGCGGTTTAATTGCTTCAATCTTTGCCGGTTTCTTTCTTTCTGTGGCATAACGTTTCACGTTACCATTGTGCGTTTGTTCAATTGTGAAATATACTAACTTTTCAACATCAAATTCAAGAGAGGTGAATCCAACATTTCCACAACTTCGCGGTTTAACCTTGTGAACGGTTATGTCTGCAATTATAGTATCTGTGCTTTCTCTATGCACCGTTATCATTACTTTTCCACTGTTGATCCATTCACTTCCCCCTTTCATATCATATGGGGTTGGACTTTTTCGAACTCCATTCTCTTTTTCTGTTAGCTTTGGATGAATAACCGTGTGAATATGCAAATTATTATCTTCAGCGGTTTGATTTCTGTAAGGCAATACCGCTTCTAAATACATTGCATAACCGCCATACTCGTTATAAGGGTGACTCATATCTTTCCAGGAATCAATTGAAGCCGTTTGTATTTCATCTTTCATACTTGCGGCCATATCGTAAAATTCGAAAGGTGTTAATTTTGCTTTTACATCGGCTTTCGTTAATACTTTGAAGTGTTCCAATAACCATTCAGTTTGCCGATATATTTCTTGGTCCGAAATAACATTTTTATATTTTGGATTAAAACATTTTGCGGTTTTCTTATGAAGTAAATCAGCAATTATTTCAATATTGCTTCCAACATCCGGAAAATATACAAGGTGTTTCCAACCGTAATAAAGTGAAGTGTTTAAAAGCAATTCCATTAATACTTGAGTTTTTCCGCTTCTTGGAAAGCCGGTCCAATCTGTGCAAGTACCTAATTGCATTGTATAAAGATCATTAAGATTCTCAAAGCCTAAATACTTTCCTTTTTCGTTATACGTGTCGCGATATTCAATTAATGCTTCAGTAACTTCAACCGCTTGTGTTATTTTAAAACCTTTCTTCATTAGTCGAAAGTGTTTAAGCGTTTAACCTTTGCTTTATACGTGCCGTTTAAATCTCTTTTATACCAAGTTGATAATCGTGAAGCAATTCCAAAAGTTTTTTCTTTTTCAAATCGCATCTTTTTATCCTTCGGTCCGTGTTCGGTCCAATACATTTCGAAATCAATAAAAAGTTGTTTAGGGTATTTATTCAGATTCTCTTTGTTAAAATCTGTTAATGATTGTCGAAAACAAAGTTTTCGTTTTAATATATCATTTACTTTCTCATTTACACTAACATTAACATTAACACTATCATTAACACTTACAGTTGGATTTGTTGAGTTTTGTTGAACAGATTTAACACTTGTTGCTTTTTTTTGCTTTCTCGCTTCAGCACTCTTTTTACCGGCTTCGGAACGCTTAACTTTTACATCTTCAAACTTTCTTAAATCGCGTTTTAACGCTTGTTTAATAGATTCAAAAGCTAATTCCGTAATAAAATCACCTTCCGGTTCTTCATCATTGCAATACGCGTAAATGTGTTTAATTAGCAAACCGGCTTGTTCATCAGTTAGCTTTGAGAAAATACCGATTTGGTCGGTGTATAATACGAATGATTTTTTGCCATTGGCCATAATTCAAGTTTTTAAATTCAAGTTTATTAAAAATATAGTAGCAGGAACTTGAAAACCTCGTTGAACAATATCGCTAAATATTGACTACCTAACAAAGATAGAAATTTATTTATACAATTCCATTATTCTTTGCATAATTTTTTTGTGATGCTCTTTTATTTCAAAATCGTATTCTACCAAATCATTTATTTGCTTAATTGAATAAACAACCGTTGAATGATCTTTATCAAAATAATCACCAATCTTTTGCAGACTTAATTTGTTAAATTCTTGTCTTAAAAAATACATTGCAAATTGTCTTGCAATTATAATTTCTCTTTTCCTGGATTTCGTTTTACTCAATTCGAAAGGTATATTAAAATGATGAAATACTAATCTTATTAAATTTTCACAATTTTCATTGGTTGCTTTCTTTCTTTTTAGGTCCAAGAAATGTTGCCTTGAAATTGTTGCTTTATATTCTTTAATTCCTTGTTCATTTAAATAATGTGCTTGATACATAATGTTTTTAGTTTTAAATAAAGGGGTTTTTACACCCCTAAATTGGTTCAAATCCTATTTTTTAAATGCAGCTAATCAAAAAGGTAAATCATCAGCACCTTCTTCAACTGGTTGTGGTGCTTCCGTTGTTTCTGCAATATCCTTAACACATCGCCAAGATGAAAGATTTGTGAAATATTTACCTTCCCATTCCCGGCACTTAATATTAAAATGAACGGTTACTTTATCACCAAGAACGTTGTACTTTCTAAATTGCTCTATTTTGTCCGCGCTGAATATTTCAAATGAAATAATATTATCATATTGCTCACCGGTGTCAATGGTATAAAACATTTTTTGCCAAGTTTTTTCACCTTTGCCGCCTTCAATAGTTTCACCTATTGTTTTAATTGTTCCTTTAATTTCTAAATTCATAATTCTAATTTTTAATTGTTTATATTTTCGTTTAATATTTCAATAAGATTGCTTAATTCTTCAGCATCTTTAAATTTTATTGATGGATATGTATTGTATATTTCCACAATCCATTCACCGTTTTTTACTTCATCGTCTGCTTGTGTGATAAAAGTTAGCCCATCTACAACATCTAAATTGTAATAATAAAATGATGGTTCAGATTCTTCAATTTCTTTTTCAAATCCGAGTTTAATTAATTCTTCTAAATTCATTGTTTATATTATTTGGTTATTATACACTCTTTGAATTGTTGTTTTATTTAATTATATTGTACGATTTTTTTTGATTATCAGTTAATTTTTAGGTTAAAATGTTCAACTATTAAAACACCTTCTATTTCCTGGCCTTCTTTAATCGCTTTCTTCAATGCTGCTTTATCCGCTTGTTCAGTTACTTTTACAACCTTAAATTCCTTCGGTAAAGCATTGACATTTTCAACCTCAACCGTTGAACTTTTGCGCGTTCCGAAAGAAGATAATCCGCTTTCGAAGTCACCAAACAATTTAACTGCATCCAGCAACCTATTTTTTAAATTTGATACAAGTGTATTGTTTCGCTTTTTCATTGCTTGTAAACGCTTAATTTCATCGTCTATTTGCGTGTTGAAAGATTCTTTTCCTTTTATAACTGATAAATATGCGATTGATTTGCTTTGAAGTTGGCCTTCATTTATTTCAAGTTGCTCTGCAATTTCTTCAGTTATTTCACCTTCAGCATTTTCAATTTCGTGCATCAATGCAAGGTGTTCATTTTCGATTTGATAAAGTGATGTTTTCATTGTTATTTGTTTTTAGTTTAATGGGGGAGTTTCACCCCCATTTGTTTTATGAATTAGGAAATAAATATTTATCAGCTAAATCAGAAAGTTTAATGTATAATGCTTGTTCTTCAAAAGTAATTGTTCCGCTCTCTTGTTTTGCTTCTAAAATTTCGATTCTTTTAATTAAGTTTTTCATTGTGTTTGTTTTTAGTTTGTTTCTTTGTTGGTACAAATATACGCTATTTAGTATCAAACTTCCAAATCCTAAAGCAATTATTTTCATTTTTTTTTAAATTAATTTCAACTTTGTAGGTTTTACAAGGCTTTCAGAACTAATTTTTTTTAGTTAATGATTTGTATTTGTTTATTTGTTCGGTTGTTATAATGTATTTCTTTGAAAGTTCTTTTGCATCCGTTCCTTTTAGAAATTCCGCATCCGCATCTGTTTTTGTGAAAACTTTCTTTGCAGTTGGTTTTTTTGGAATAGCTTTGTTGGCATCATCATCTTCAGCCTGGAGCGATAAAAGTGAGGATAATGTATATCTTCTAAAGTATGAAATTTGGCTTCCAATTTTTTGAGGGTCGCGTTCATCTGTTAACTTTATTTCACTTCGGCAATCATTACCGGTTTCAACATCAATAATTAATGAAACAACTTTTCCCTCAATAATTGGTTGCATAATCATCAAACCGTATTTTTCCATTACCGGTTCAACGTGTTGCAATAATTGGTTAATGTCGAAATACTTTGATTTGTAAAATGGATTTTTTGAATCTTTAGAAATTGCACCGATTTCTTTTTTTGCTTGTGCGAGTTTTTGATAAATTGTTTTCATTTGTTTTGTTTTTAGTTTTTAATTATGATAACATTTCTTTGTAAAATTCAATGTTTGTTAATTCTTTATATTCTTGCGGTGTAAAAAAACCAACTCTTTTAATTTCTTTTGCTTCTTCTAATAATGAAGTCAAATCATTGTTATTTTCAATAGCTTCACAAAGTCTGTTTTCAAAAGTTAATGATTGTGATTTAATTTGTCGGTCGTAATCTGTTGTAAATGTCATAATATTTGTTTTTTTTTGTTTGTTGATACAAATATAAAAAAATATATTTAATAAACAAGCATAAAACAATAAAAAAATATATTTATTTTTTCTTCAATACAATTTCAGCATCATAACCAAAGAATAAAAATATCTTTTTGATCCTGGAAAGATTTCCATTGTTGCTTTCTTCAATTGATTTAATTGTTAGAACATCAATTTTGGTCGCGGTTGAAATTTCCTTTCTTGTGACCTTGTGTTCTTTTTTAAGTTGAGTTATTTTATTTCCTACTTTCATTTTATTTTTTTTAAATTAATGGTCCGGCACTTCCGGTATAAATTGCCGCTTTAATTCTTTCTTGTTCCAACCATTTTAAATATTTTAAAAATTTTTTAATTCTTTTCATTGTTTAAAATTTTACAGTTAATGAAATACACGCTTTTGATTCGGGTAATCCAGCGAATGAAAAAGATGTTACATTATAGCCATTCGGCATTGAAAAAACATTCTTTGTCGTTAGCTGAATTGTAAACGTGTTTTTTAAAGTAATTCCTTGTTGAATTTCATAATCTTCAACATCTGATTCAATTATTGTTTTTTTTAAGTCGTTTAAAGTTTTCATTTGTTTTCGTTTTTAATTTTTAAATATTTATAATAAAGTTTCGTATTAAAATTAGGCCAATAATTTTGTAGTGATTCCAAGTTTTTCATAATTAATGTATTTCAGATTTGTATTCAATTATTTTCGGGTGAATTTCAAAACAAATTTCATTTAATATATCGCGATCAGTTCCGATTGATTCACCAAATAAAACGCTGATTCCTTCAAACTTTTCAATCATTTCAACTTCAAGTAAATCTTCACCTTTAAAATGAAGCGCATAACTCCAATCAATAGCAGAATATTCAAGATAAAGTATTGATTTTTTATTGATGAAAATACAACCAATTGATTTTGGTTCATCTGATAATAGTTCTTTTAGTGGTTCTAATAATAAATTCATTTCATTTTGTTTTTAAGTTCAATTATTCTTTTTGTGTGCCATTGATAAAAATGTGATTCGTAACCAAGTGATTTAAATTGTTCAACCTGGTTTAATAGTTTTTGAAGTTCTTTCATTTTAGTTGTTTATAAATGGGGGAATTTCACCCCCTTTTAATTTATTTTTAATATCCTAAAGCCTCAACCATTCCAGCAGCTAAATAATCTAAGTAGTGAAAAACATCACCATTTAAAAAATCAATTTTTACTAAAGTTGTTTTTATTTGGTTGTGGTATTGTGTTGCTCCGTTTACGTAATCAATTAACATTTCATAAGTCAAGCCAAAATGACCATCTAAGTTTATGCAAGTATCTAAACTTTTTCCTTTTTCTTCGATTAATGTAGTTAAGTAAGTTTTCATAATTTTTAGTTTTAATATTTGTTTCTGTCTTTGTTGGTACAAATATATAAAATTATATGTAGCTTTTACAAGAAATATAAAAAAATATAGATTTATTTTTAACTTTGTAGTGTTTATAGGCCTTTCAGAACGAAAGTTTTTTTAAAGTTTTTTTGTATAAAAGCAGAAATCCCGGTAACAAGCCGGGAAATCCTAAACTAAAAACAAATAAATATGAAGAACATATTTGTACAAAAGTAATTAAAATCTTTTACAAAGGATATACATACGTATCTTTTATTTTTATTTTTTATACATATTCGTTTACTTTCTCTTATCGTATTCAATAAAATAATCTGTGTGGCTTACTTCGTTACCAAATTTTGGTATTACTTGGATTGAATAACCACTATAAGAATCACCGAAATTATGTTGAATCCAGGAACTTGGCGGTGCGAAAGACATAAAATTTCTATAATCAAACTTCTTTGTTCGTTGGTAGCCTATTTGGTGCAAGTCACCTTTTTCAACGTGAATAAATTTTGAATTAATGTCATAATGTTCAATGTAATCATTAATTAAACGAATAGCTTTGTCGTTTAAAACTACCGGAAGGCCGCCTTTCATTTGCTCTTTATCTTTACCGTGCGTTAAAACAAAACAATGATCGCCATACGTTCGGTGTTCAATAAACCTTTCCAATATATCAACTTCAACAATGTCATTTGAGTACATTAAATTGATAATCTTTTGAATACCTTTATTAATTATCAATGCAAAATCTCCGGAGTGATTGTCGTTACAGATACACCGAAGAATTATTTTATTTGCAACATTTGCTTCAACTAAAGAGCGAATCAAGTTAACATAAGCATCAACACATACTTCAAAAACTTCAGCGTTTGACATATTTTGCGGTAAATTATGACCACCTCGCGTTGTATAACCATTCCAACCATCAGCCAAATCACCTAAATCATCAAGTAACAACAAGTCGAAAGTTCCGAAAGTTGAATGTTCTTTTAAAATACTATTATAAACCTTTTCAATTGATTTATTATAAATTTTTGAATTGTATTCGTATTGGAATAAAGAGTTGTTTCCTGGATTTGGATTCATTCCAACGTGTGAATCTGTTATGGTAACTTTTAAAGCCTTATTTGATTTGCTTGATGGTTGTGTTCGCTTTATCGGTGTAAAGTCTTTTAAATGCTTTTCAATTATTGAATCAAATACATCACCAATTTTTACGGTTTGGTCTTGTTTTTCTTCAACAACATTCAAAGAAAAATGTTCTGATTTGTGCCAATAATGCCGTATTTTTTCCGGTGAAATTCCTTTTTCAATACATTCACCAATTAAAGCCGGATCGTAACCGCGATAAATGTAAAGTTTTTCTAATTGTTCAGCGGTTATTGTATATTTTGAGTTCCTTGTTCCTTGTTTTGTTTTGATTTCTAAGCCTAAAATTTCGGCTTCTGAATCTGATAATCTTAACCGTTTTTTCATTTTATTTGTTAAAATAAGAGTTGTGTTGAAACTCCTAAGATTGCGCCAAATATAATAAAAAGTTTCCGATTTCTTTTCATTCTCAAAATATTAACCCTTTTATCAATCAATTCTTGGCCTTGTTTTTCAATAACAATTTCTTGGCTTACAATAATATTTGAATCAATTTTAATAACCGAACTTAGCCTTGAAATAATTGAATCTTTTAACGGTAATTGTTGAAGGTCTGTAATAATTTGCCGCGCTTCTTCATACGTGAAACATTTTAAACTATCTGTTAAAATAACTTGTGAATGAACTGTCAATTTGGTGCTTAGTAGCATTGTGAAAAAAAGCACTATCCAAAAGAATTTTGTCTTTAAACCTTTCGATTTCATAATTCAAATATTTTTTATCATTTTTTAAAGATTGGATTTCAAGCAAATAATTAACTTCTTGTTGTGTGTACCCTTCAACTCTTACTGAAGTGCCTTTAAATAGGCTTAAAATAAGCGACAAGGCTATAATACCCAAAACAACTAAAGCTATTAAATCAAGTTTTCTCATTCCTTCGGGCCTAATCCAATCAATGAATCTTTTGATCTTAGTAATATTAATCCAATAGTGCCAACCGCACCGGCTTCTGTTTCTGTATGTTCTTTGCTTATGTATAAAGCAATAGCAATACATAAAATTGTTAATCCAAGCATTGTCGTAACAATACCATCTTTGAATAATCTTTTCATTTTTCTTTTTTTTTATGTTACCGGGTGAATATACCCTTTTAAAACTAAACCATTTTTGCGCGGTTGGAAACTTCTACTTCTTTTTTTACCATCTGCAACAATATAACCTTCACGACCTCCTTTATCATTTGTATTTCCATCAACCGTAAAGATATAACTTTCAGTCCAATATTCAACAATTGCCGCGTGACCCGAAGAAGTCGCAACTCCATTTCTATATTTTTGCCAAATAGCAATTGAACCAACTTTTGGTTCTTTGGAAGTCCAACCGATTTCTTTAAAATGTCTATAAGTACGAACCGCACCACCGGAAAATTCAGCCTTTGCAATTTCAAAACTTTCTGCAAAATCATCATAAGATAATTGCCAACATAACCAACAAAAATAAACGCACCAAGCGTGACCATTTTTAAAAGTTGTAAAATGCCGAATTAATGAATCAAAATCTTTATCTTTGAAACCTTTATTTCCTGGAATTTCTTCTTGACCTAAAAATTCTTTTGCATAACTAAGTGAACACCCTCCGATTGTTTCCATTTATTTTACATTTCGTTTAACTCTGTTTTTCCTTCTTTCTTCAAACTTAATTTCATCAGCCGCCTTTGTTGATTTGCCGAAATATTCCGTGTCAATTGAAGTTGGAATAACTGAAATATTTTTTAAATTATCTGTATTATCTAAATTATAATCTGAAATCAAAATTTCATTTGCAAGTAATATTGAATCAATTTCATCGCGTAAACAATGCGGCCAAAAATACGCCTCAACTGTAAATTCGTGAACAATCGAATCTTGTATTTGTGTTGTGTTTCTATTGCGATCCAAATAATTGTCTTGCTCCAATCTTCTTTGTTTATTTCCAAAGAACCCAGGAATCCGAATTTGTTCTTTCCAATTAGTACCTAAATAATCCAAACCGGGTGAAATTGTATTTCCGTTTTGAGTAGTTTCAATTCTCACCGTTTCATTTGCCCTTGCATCTGAATATTGCGATAAATCAAATAAACAAGAACATTCTTCAATTGATTTGAATGATGCCGGAACGGTATTTGAAAGCGTGATTTTTTTAATTTTATAACCGCCCGATCCGTGAAGATTTAAAACTTTTTGCCATTCTAATTTATAGCCTAAATAATCATTTTGAAAAAAGGAATAACCGTTAGCAGATGAAAAAGAGCCGGTTGGAAAATAAGTGCCATAAATAGATGTATTTAATGTAGCTAAAAAATTACAATTTTCATCTAATAATTTAAACGTAACAGTTGTCAACGGTTTTTGCCAAGCTAAAAATGAAGTAAAATCATTGTTTTGTAAACTATCAGAAGTTAAATCACCGAACACCGGCAAAGCACCAACACATTCAGAAATTAAAGTTGTTGGAATTGTAGCAACTTCATCATCTAAAGTTTTTGATATTAATTGGCTTGTCATACCGTTTAAAGTCATCAATCTTGTTCCGGGTACTCTTTGAATTATTGACATATTTATTCAGTTATTGGAATTTGTTCGGTCCATTTATCGGTTTGCATTAATTCCAAAATAGCGTGGTGATCGTATGTTCCAACCGGAATAACCGAAGCATCCATTATAAAAGTAGGTGTATAACCTTCATTCCATTTAATAGCAAACTCTGTATTATCTAAACTTTTACGAATAGTATTTATAGAAGTTTCTTCTATCTGTGAAAAGTCTATTAACTCTAAGTCTGAAAGGTTAATTACTGCGTATGTTCTATGATTGTGCATAATTATTTTTTAAGGTACATCCATTTGATAAGTAGGCCCATTTATTAAAGTTCCATCGTTTCCACCGCTTCCGCTATCGATTGCAGTAGTTCCGCTTCCTTCCTCGAATCTATACCACCCTAAAGGGTTTAGGCTTATTAAACTTGTTGGCTGCCCTATGCCGTAAATAGTTGCAGCGTTACCACTTGTTAGCTCTGAATTGAAAAGAGCAAATTCGTCTTGATTACCAGGAAAAAAACTACTCGCAAAATTGTTACCCGAAATGTAAGCATTTTGAGCCACTACAATAGTGTTGTTTTGCAAATTGTCTTGAGTTACTGTAACCGTTTCTGAAATTCCATTTTTGTAAACATTTATGCCCGTTCCTAATCCGCTTCCATCGTAGGTAATCACTATATTTGTCCAAACACTTGGCAACACAATCGCTCCCGTATTCGTAGTTATTCTTTTCCTTGTTGCAGTACTACCGCTATTAGTGTTATAAAGATTAAAATACAAAGTATTGCTACCTGCTCCACTTGCTGAATTAAAATATATTAAAATACCTCTACCTCCCGTGTATTTTGAATAAATATATTTAACACCGCTAACTGAATTTGGATTAACCCAAGTTGACAAAGTAAACGCATCCGTATATTCAAAATTAATACCATTGCCTATATCCACATAATCATCTGCACCGTCATAATTTAACGAATATAAATTCTCAAAAGAAGGTGTTCCACTTTCTAAAAGATTTGCACGAAATGGAATTATTAAATTACTCATTTAATCAAAATTTAATCCAACACTAACTAAAAAATCGCTTCCTTTTTTAACCCAAGAAATTGAATCAATTGAACTTGCAGCGGTTGAAAGTGTTATTGCACCAGCACCACCATTTACAACTTTAAAAGAAGCCGGAAGCGTTAATGTATGACTTCCAACACCATCTTGAATAATTACCAAAGTTCCATAATCACCATCAGAAACGTTTGTTGGCTCGTCTAAAATTCGACTTGCGGTTAATGTCACACCGGCATTATATCCAAGTGCATAATCCCAAGAAATATTGGCCGCATCGGTTAAAGTTTGAAATGCTTTAATCGGATCAACAATTAAATTACTCTTTTTTATTGCCTTTGTCGTGTAGCCGGTTGGCGCACCACCATCAACAATTGCTAAAACTATTATATCATCATCACCGGAAGTTGTTACTTCGTCAGCCGCTAAAATTCCACTATATTTAATACTCATATCTATACAAATTTACTCAATTATTATTATATCATTTAATTCCGTTTCAATAAAAACTCCTAATTCCGTTTCAATTGCAATATCTCCAACATCATCACGTAAGGTTGCTGAAAGGTCATAATTAACCGAAGCATCCAAAAGCGAAGCATCAATTAAACATTCTAAAACAACCGTTGAATTATCATCGGTTAATTTTGTGTAATTTTCTCCAACTAACGGAATCAACGGATTGTTAACAACTGATTCACGTATTGAAGAAAGTTCAAAAATAGTTTGAATATTACCCCCGTTTTGGTTTAATCTTATTATTCCGTAAGGATTTGTTAAATTCGTTGAACCACCAACCGGTGTAAAGATTGCGCGAATAGTTGTATTTATAGACGTTTGTAAAATACCCGAAGTATTCGCATTGTTTTCATCAACTGTAATTATTTCAACGGCCCAATCCGGTGTAATATTGTTATCTAAATTATAATCATAATAGGCGTGTGGTTGCGAAAGAAATTGATAATTAGTAAAAATATTTGTTGGTATAAATGTCGGTGGATTCTGAACAACAACCGCTGCAACCGAATCAATAAAAATAACTAATTCATAACCCTCTTTTAAAGAGTAATTACTTGCTTTTAAATTTAAACCGTTGTTTGGTTCGTTAACATCATAAAAAACAGTATTTGCACCCGGTAAAGAAACCCACTCTTCAAAATTAGCTTTTATTCCAAGCCTTAATTCGTAATCAATTACGTTAATTGGTCCGCGCATTCCTGGGCCTTGAGTTGTTAAAATTGCGTTGTTGAATTGGCTTCCATTTACCAAATTAAAACCGCGTGTAGTGTTTATATTATAAATTTTATATTGATTTAAACCGGCCGGATTAACCAAAACACCACCCGAAAGGCTGTAATTATAACTTTGTAAATCAAATCTATCATCCGTTGAAGGATTCCAAGCCGAAAAATGAACCGATAAGTTTGATAATCCAGCGGCCAAATCATTGTTTAATTGAAAAGGTGCAACTATTTCAAACCCATCTTCAATCCAACCTTTGTAATCATCAAAACCATCAGCCAAAACAGTATCGTTTATATTGTGCGGAAAATGGTTAATTGTATCAATGAAAATTAAATCTTCAATATCCGGGTTATAATCATAAAGTTGTGTGTCTACTTTTAAAGTAACTCTATCCGTGCCACCGGCATTTGCCGTTTCATCACAAGTTGAAACAAAAATAACATAGTTTTTATTCTCCAATAAAGGTTCAATTGCGGCTAAATAATCAACATCAAAAGCAACTGAAGCACTTGCGGCATTGTTAAAAATCACCGTATAATTTGTAATTATTGAACTATCAATAAAAGCTAAATCAACTGTTGTGAAAGCCCTATCAAGAATAAAATTTTCATCAATTGTATTTGCGTTTTGTTGATAATCTAAAGATTCCGGAAGTATTGCAATTCCAACCGCAACATTTGTGTTAACTGTGAATTTATTATCTAAAGACCGCAAATTAAACTCAACTTTTGTTTTTTGTTGTGAATTTATTTCAGATACAACCGCTAAAGTATCTTGATTCGTATAAACTAAATTAACGGCATTGTATCGATTAGGATTTCCATTTAAACTTTCATTATACCATCCAACCGAACCAAGCCAATTATCAATTGTTGCCGATTTTGTGCCGTTTGGATTTGATAATGTTGTGTTAAATTGTGCATCATATACATATTTTAACGTATTTGTCGAAGTAAATAAAGCCGGTTGAATAAGATTTTGAATATTGGAAAGTTCACCATCCAAATAGAAAGGCAAAATTGAAAAATAATGTATAATTTCAAAAACTTGTTCATAATCTTCAATTTGCGTTCCGGTTGAAATAAAAGCAACCGTTGCTGAATCAAAATCAGATTTCCAAGAATTAACACCGGAAGCCGAATTTAAAGCAACCGGGACTAAAGACCGAACACCGCCACCGGTATCAAATCCAACACCCGAAGCGGAAAAAGAATTTTCAGCCGTTCCATCAATTTTTGAAACAAAGTTTGTTGGTTCGTTATTCTCTATTAATCCAAATCGGAAGCGTAAACTTTCAAGCGGTGTTTTACCGTAAAGTTTTGCATCCGGATAAGAAACCGTTGGAACAACCGCACCATCAAAAATGATTTGTGTCGGTGTTAATGATGTTATTGTTCGGTCTGTAAATATAAACGCAAGGCCAACATTATCATAAAGTGAAATTATATCACCAAGGGCAAAATCAGAATTAATAAAATTTCCGGTTGTTTGGTTTAAAGTATTTCCAACAACATCAAAAGTATTTACGGCATCGCTTGAAGAAGTCCAGGAAACCGCTATTGTTTGGCGCGTTCTTATTTTATCGGTAATGTTTCCAACCAAGTTTTTAGTGAAATCACCAAGATTTTGGTCTAATAATTCACCATTATTGAACTGATTAAAAAATTCTGTATCAATTAATCTAAATGCCATTATTCAATTCGTTTTAAATATTCGTCTTTTAATTTTGTCAATTCTGTAATATCTAAGCCTTTTGCCTTTTCAGAAAATTCATCAACAACTTCTTGTTGACTTTCGCTGATTTTTGTTTTTGATAAAGTTTTCAACGCTTCCATATTTGGCAAAAATTCTTTTAAACTATCAAGCATTTTATTTGCAGTTATTTCAAAATCTTTTAATTCCTTATCTTTGTTTTTCATATTTTAGGCTTCTTCAATATAACTTTCAATCAAGTTGCTTGTGTATTTTGTTTGAACGCTATAATCAAGCAATGCAAAATCTTTTGAAACATTCCAAGAAATTTGTTTCAATTTACACAAATCTCCATTCTGATTGTAAAAGTACGAATTTTGAGTTAATTGATTAAATTCTTCGAAGCCAAAAGGAACTTTAACACTTTTATAAATATAATATTGATTTCCAAAGTTGTTTAAAACAAAAGAACCTTTTGAATGATAAAGATTGTATAAATATTTTGCCGACCAATTATTTCTTTGATTTAACGGAAGTCTTAATTGACTATTTAATTTCATTATCTTTGGAACGTGTAAATAATCCGTTTCAAGAATATTGCAACCAATTCTTTGAGAAATAAAGCCGGTTAAATTTGATGAAGAACCGTTGAAAACTCCAATTATTTCTTCAACTTTATCCAATAATTTATAAGCAAAATCTTCAAAGTTGTTTAATTTGTTTTTTCTGTTTGGTAAATCGTAAGGAATATCAACGCGATCAAATCCATTCATTAAAACATTTCTATTATCTGAAATTGAATTAGGGCGCGTTCTGATTTCGTAAGTATGGCCAAGAAAGTTTTCAAAGCTATTAACATCTTTTGCATCCGCTTTAAAAGAAATTAATTTATCTGAAACAAGTTCGTTTGCATTTGTTACAATTGATTCTTGCAATATATCCGGCAAAATGTATGTGCTATTTTGTAACCACCAAGCCGAATTAATTACGTGTTGCTCAACAACTCCATTTTTAATTGTAAATTCCGCATAAAATAATTTATTAATCAATCCAAAAACTTCCCCAAGTGTATAACCGTAATCAGAAGCCGAAGGATAGCCAACACCGGGTTGAAAAATTGTAGTTGCATTTATAATTTTTACTTGTTGTTCATCTTTATCAATTCCCGTTTTGGTTGGAATTATTGCAATATCCGGCAAATCATTTATTGTTGAATTATATGAATAGCCTAAATAAGAACAACCAATTTCAACTAATCTTTGTAATTTAATACCCTTATGATATTTAATCGGTGAAAAAATATAACGTACCAACTCGAGAATTAGGTTTGTTAATATAATAACCAATGCAGTGGCAAAAATAACATTTAATGTCAATTGCAAAGAAGCAAGAACAATTGCACCGGCAGCACCTCCTGGAGGTGTAGCAATTAAGGCGGCAAGATTTGCGGCTTGTTGTGCAACGACTCTAATTTGTGACTGTAAATCTCTTGAAATTGCGTAAATAGAAAAAGCTATAAAACTAAATTCAATAAAATTAAATTCCTTTTCAATAACATAAGGAACATTTATGTAATCATTTGGGCCAATTAAATTTTCATCATCTAAAAAACCAAAAGTTAAACCGTTTGCGCGGTCCTGGAAGTTATCATTTGAATCGTGTTTTTTAATTCTTGAAAGTACCGTTGTTGGATTAACTATTTCAAAGTCGTTTAAGAAGTCTAAATAGCCATCGAATACATTCACACCGTTTTCTTGTATCTGAAGCGGTAAACCTTCAAAAATACCGTTAGTCGTTCCATTTGCACCGCCCGAAATATAATCACGAACTAATTGTGCGTATTCATTTACTAAAGTTAATTGTTCGGTTGTAATACTTGCGTTAACATTTCCACGTTCAACACTTGCAAGAATTTCAAGATCGTGAAGTTCTTTTACCGCTGAAGAATTATCACCGTTTAAAATTATTTCAATTGCCATTTATTTCAATTTATAATGTGCGCGTTTCAAATCACCATTTTGTTCAACCGTTACGATTAAAGCCTTTTGCAAATCATCAAATTTTAAGTCCGAAAGAATTGGTTTATTTCTGATAGTACTTTCCAAAGAATCGAATTTTTTTAGTATCTCATTGCTATTTTGAAACGGTTGATTTAATGCGTTTACTTGTGGATGTATTAACAAATTTTGGTCAAACATTCCGCTTGAATACATTTCAGCCGCGCGTGTTATTTCTTCGGTTGTCATATTTCCGGTTCTTGCACTCATATTTGGATTCAATATTTTTTCACTACCATCAACCCGAACAATATAATCATCTGTGCCGGTGTTTAATTGTGGTTTGCCAAGTGCAGCACCAACCGTTGTTTCTGTTCCATCTATGAATCCAGGAAGGGCTGCCAAAGCACCTAATAATCGCGTCATATCATTAAGCGTTGAAGTAACCGCATCTTTTTCACCGTTATCAATTTTTGAACTTAACAAATCCAAACCTTCAATGATTATTTGCCTTCTTGCTTTCTTCTTTTCAAGTGCTTCTTTTTGTCTTTCAAGTTCTAATTCTCTTTTAATTTCAGCACTAATTGACTGTTCAGCGGTCAAATTTCCTTGCGCTGCGAGTGTTTGAAGCTCATCTTGTCTTGTTTTACTTGCGGCAAGTTCTTTGTCAATATTTTCAATTTCCTTATCTGTTTTCGCGTTTGATATTTCAATTGCTTTTTGTGCGAATGAACGTAACGCGGTTAATTGGTCTTGTTGTTGTTTCTTTCTTTTTGCTTCAGCAACATCAGCGGCCTTTTTATTTATATCTGCAAGTTTTTCTGAAGTTTCAATTTGTGCATCAATTATTTCATTATTCGCATCATCAATTGTTTCAACTCTCTCTCTTTCGTTTTCTGCAAGTTTATTTTTAAACTGAATATCTACAAGTTCGCGTTCTTCAGCGGTTAATTCTTCATTCAAAAGCAATAAATAGCGTTCATCTTCCAATGCTCCTTTTATTAAATCGAATCTTTGGTTTAACAAACTTTCAAGTTCATCAATATTAACATCTTCCGGCTTATTTGCTGCTATTTCAAGTTGAAGTTGAAGCTCTTTTTCGGCTGCAATTTCTTTTAATTTTAAAGATTCATTTATTTGTTCTTGTTCTTGCTCTGCAATTACTTTTGTTGTTTCAAATGCTTTATCCGCTTGTTGTTTCCTAAAATCATCTTCAATTTCTGCAATTTCTTTTAATTCCCTCTTTTTTAATTCAATCCGCAAATCCTTTTCAACTTGTGAATTACCTTTAATAGCATCAATATCTCTTTTAAATTTTCTTTTTGTTTGCTGAATACTTCTTTTTTGTTCGTTTTCGATTGCTTGATCTCGTAAATCTTGCAACCTTATTAAAAATAAACCTAATTCATTTCTTCGTTTCTTATTTGCCGCGCTTCTTTCCCTTTCTAGTGCTTCCTTTTTTCTATTTTCTTCTTCTATTTCTTTTGCGTTTGCTAATTCAATTTCCTTATTCTTCGCATCCAAAGCCTTTTCAAGTTCATCAATTTTTGCTTGTTCTAAAGCCTTTGATTTACTCGCTGCAAGAACTTCGGCTTCAAGCGTTTTATTTATTATATCAATACCGTGTTGGGCAAATTTGCTTCTTGTAAGATTTTGTTGTGCGGTTTCTTTTTTCTTGTTCAATTCTCGTATTTTTTCCTCTGACTTCTCGCTCAAATCATCCATTAAATCAAAAGCATCCAAATATTTTTGTTTCAATTCTTCTGATTCATCTTCTAATAATTGCATCCTTTCCTTTGCGGCTTCTTCTGAAGTTATTTCACCGGCTTGTTCCCTTAAAGCAATCAATCTTCTTTCTTCATCACCTACTTTACTTAATTCAAGAACTAAATTTGATGCGGCTTCTTTTCCTTCTTCCAAACCTTCATTAAATGCTTTTTGTGATTTTTCGGCAATTGTTGAGTGGTCCGCAAATAATTGATAAGCCGTTACCGCACCGGCTATTGCGGTTATTAACAATCCAATAGGATTTAATTTAACCGCAATATTAAACAATCTCATTGCAGCGGTGGCCTTCTTAGTGTTTCCGGTCAATGTTGCTTGAATTATTGTAAATCCTATTGTTGCGGCTCTATAAAGTTTCATTGCAACCGCACCGGCCAACATAGTAGCTTTATACGTTACAAAAGCGGTTGTTGCAACAGTTACAACTTTTATTATTGTTTTTAAATTCCTTGCAAGAGCAAATAAAATATCTTTAACACCGGCAAAAACTCCGGTTCCACTTTCAAAGCCAAGAACAATCCCTTCCCATGCGCTTGATAACGCTTTTAATGAACCTTGCAAAGTATCATTGTTTATTTTTTGCTGCTCTAAAGCAATCCCATTTTCATCTAAACTAATTTGGAACGCTTCCAGTGCTTTAGTATTATTTAATAACTGAATACCGGCAGCATCGTTTTGTTTACCAAACAATTTTATTCTTGTTGCTGCCTTTTCTGCCGGATCTTGAATTGCATTTAGCATTTCGTTAGTTTCCGCAATTGCTTCATTAATATTGAATTGACCACTTGCAAAACCTAACCCTTCTTTTTGTAAATTCGCTAAAATATTACGCATTTTTGTTCCGGCTTCTTCTCCGCTTCCTAAAACCGGTGCAAGTGTTTCAAGAACTGCAACCGTATCGACAAATGAAAGTCCGGCAGCATCAGCAGCACCACCAACTTTTAACATTGCACCATTCAAAAAATTAATATCTCCAGCACCTTTTTTTGAACCGGCTGCAAGTACATCAATGAATTTAGACGCTTCATCCGCACCGGCTCCAAATTGATTCAATGATAATGCCAAAGATTGTGCTGCAATTGGTAAATCAATCCCGGCTGCTTCTGCAAGTATAATTGATTGTTCAGTTACTAAGGCCAAAGCCGCTGCATCTTCTAATAGTTCCGGCTTTGCACTTGCAATTAATTTAAAGCCTTCTGCAACCTGGTTTGCGCTCAATGTCGTACTGCTTCCAAGTTCAATTGCTTTTTCTTTGAAGAAATCCAAATCCTTTCCGGTTGCTCCGGTTATGGAAGAAAGATTTGCCATTGATTGATCGAATGATTTTATTGTTGTTGCTATATTTTTAAATATTGCCAAACCTCCAACGGCCAAACCTAAATTCCTCAAAACACCGGTAACTTTTCCAAATGCTTTTCCATAATTTCCAACGCTTCTTTGAAATTGACCAACATTTGCATCAACTTGTTTTAGCTTTGTATCTAATGTTGTGATTTCCTTTCTTAACTTTTTTGTTTCTCGTGTTTCCTTCCCTTGAACAAGTATTAAATCTTTGTACTTTTTACGCAAATCGTTTAATCGTGATGATTGTTTTTGATATTCACCGATCAAACCTTTTTCAGCAAGAATTTCTTCTTTTACCGCTTTCTTTTTTCTTTGTAGTTCTATTCGTGTTGAAACAAGTGCTTTTGATTCATTCGTTTCAGCTATTGCAAGTTGAGCAATTGCAGAACTTCTTTGTTTCTCTAATTTCAACATTTCTTTTGAAACTACATTAACAGATTGAACCGCTTGTTGCCTTTTTTTCAAACCTTCAACGCTCTTTTTATCCGAAGTTTTAACCAATTGTTGCTGGACCTTTAGAACATCTTTCATTTCTGATTCCATTAATTTGATTAATTCAATGATTTCTTTAAAACTTTTCTTTTGTGGTTCTAAAAAATCCGGACTAAATATATCTTTATTTTCAATCTTTTGTGGCATTGCGTACTTTTTGTTCGTTTGCTTCTTTTTCTAACATCTTAACATAGGTAAAAAACATTTTTACAGATGTTGTTTTTTGGTCAATTACAAAACCGTTGTGTTTTTGAATAATTGCCAAATCTTCTTCAAATGATTTTTTAACCCCTTTCGTTGGTAGTATCATTTGCTTCAATACTTGTTCTTCGTGTTTAATAACTCCATTCAAATGTTTTAAATCTTTTATCCAGCGATCACAAATTAGTTTGGCAATCTTTTCTTCTTGTTCCAAAACCAAAACATACATTTTATTCAATCCAAAAGTTTGCAAATACTGATTATAGCAATTTATCCAAGCGTTTTCAAGTTTTGAAAGGTGTTTTTTTTTAAACTTTCCTTTGATAATCATATATTTTAAATCACCTTCTTTCATTATTCGCTGAAAATTTCCAATTGGTAAATCTTCAATTGAAGTGTATATTTCTAATTTATTAAAAAACATTATAAAAAAATCCTTCTAATTATAGCATCTGCAATTTTTGGTCTTAATGCGCTTATAAAGATAGTCAAATTTTCATCATTCAGTCCGGTTATATCTTGACCGTACTTTGTAAACAAGTTTGTTGTTTGTCCGGAATCATCTGTTTTCATACCATCCGCATCAATTAAAAACCCATCATCTAATAAAATAACTTGAAAAGATTTATAAAAAGCACCGGTTTCATATAACTGAATTGGTCCGGGTTCTTTTCCATAATCACGAACTGAAGAAGTTGAATAATCACCTAAAAAATCACCATCAGCGGTTAAACCAAATTTCAATTGTTTATCTTGATTTAATTTGATTGCAAGTTTTTCAAGTTGTGGATTATTTGAAACCGTTCGAAATAGTATTTCCTTTGAATCTAAAGCAATGAAATTATTAGCTATTTTTTTTAACAGTTCCATAATACAAAAAAAGCACCTTAATTTGGTGCTTCTTCTTTTGATTGTTTCTTTGGTTTCTTTTCCTTTTTAACTGTTCCGGTTATTTCGTAATAAATACTTTCTGTATTTCCTCCGAACCTCACTTGGAAATGTTCCTTGAACTTACTAAGTGACATTTTTTTAATGGAACGCACGTTTAAATGCGTTCCATTTATCAACTTATAATCCATTAAGGAATAGTTATATCATTTGTACCATCTGACATTTCAGCAAAATCAAAGCGATCTTTTGAAGCGGATAATCTTAAAACATCAGCAGAAGTTGCCGCTGGAATAACAAAATCATAAACTCCCGGACTTACTTCAGTAACTCCCGAAATTACAATTGCACCCGGTGTTGGTGAAATTTCTGCAAGTGTGAAATCTCCAGGAACTAAACCTTCAACCGGCCCACCATAACAAGTTGTTGTTATTGTTGCAGTAAATGAAGTTGTTGTAATTGCAGAATAAATTGCATCAGCATCTAACAAACCGTATAAATCGCCACCGGTGTAATCTAAACCACCAACAACTTTTACATCAGCATCTTTTTCCGTTGATTTCCATTGGAAACTTAACATAGTCATTGCCGGTGCATCATTCGTTGCTTCAACATACTTACTTCTAAACGTGTCCGAATCAATTAAAATTGGCTTACATTTCGTTGAATCAGTTCCTTTTTTAGTAACCAATTGGTTTGAATCATCTACGAAGTGAAAACCGAAGTTTTGACAAGCATCAGCATTCAATTTTCCGGTTAATTCTCTTGGCGCGTTGATAATAAAACCTTGAAAAGTTTTAAATCCTTCGCGAACAAAAGCAGTTTTACCACTGTTTGCAGTCCAAAACACATCATCTTCTCTGTTCTGTTCTACGTTCTCAAATTTTCCTATTGGATAAATTCTATCCAAAGGACTAGCCGCGTTAAGTAGTGGCTCTAAATTAGCCCATACGGTTAAATCTGTTTTTAATCTTTCTTTCACCGCACCAGCAGAATCTTTTGCCATATCCAATAATGGAAATGCGGCAATATCTGCAATAAGTGAACAATCCGGTAACCCGGTGTTTCCTAGTGATATTACATCACAATTACAATTTTTGTCTGACATTTTTCTTTTTTTTTAAATTTAATTTCTTTTATGAATTACAAATATAAGTATTTTAAAACATATCAACTTTTGCAAGTCGCATCTATATCACATATTTGCCTTTTAAAAGGTATATCAATGATGTATTCAATGCCGGAAATATCTTCGTCAATCAGTTTTTTAACGTTGTCTTGATTAGAAGGTTTTTTACTTGCATTGCTTCCGGACCTTGAAACCCAAACGCCATAATTGGGCCGGTCTGATTTCGTTGCATTTCCTAATTCACCAATATTTGGATCAGTCATTAACGCTTTTTCGTATTCAAATATTAAATTATCCGTTGGTTGAATTGCGGTTAAATATTGTTGGTCGATTGATTCGGCAAGTTTTCCAGGAAGCATAAAAAGTATTCGTACATTTTCAGCGGTGATTCCTATTTTCTCCAAAGAAGATAAACTTCTTGTTTCATTCATCGGCTGAATCAAGTAAGCCATTGGAAGTTTCTTTTTCCAATCCTTAATCATCATCAAAGCGTTTGAAGTTTGCATTGGAGTACCTCTAAAAAAGTTCGGTGCTTTAATTGTGTAGTGCGTTTCCGTTCCGGTTAATGTTCCTTTTATCGTAACACTTTCATTAATTTCAAAATCAATAACTTTATAATCAACACCGTTAATTGTAATAATAGACTTCGGGAATATCCAATACGTTTTGCACGTTTCAAAAGTTGTTTCCGTTGGTCCTGGAATAATGTTTGAAATTTTTTGTGTAAACGTAAGGCTTTCAATTATTCCTTTAATATAGTCAATCGTGTTGAACATATTTATTTATAAGTTGGTGTTGTTTATAAGAATGTCAAGTTTTCCATTGATTGACGAAATGCCAATTTTAACTTCTGCAAGTTCTTTGTTGATCGTGTCTAATTCTGTTTTGTTCTTTTCTTCGTTTTTATCCATACGTGTGTGGATGCTTGAAAACTTTTTAAACATTATACCTTCATTTTTATCAATGTCTTTTTTCATTTGCCCAATTTTTGATTCTTGGCTCTTATCACTTAAAACCATTTTCCAATAAAAAGCTAAACCCGAACCAACTCCAACAACAATATAAATAACATCCATTAATCGAAATGTTGCTTCCGTTATATCCATTTTTTCAATTTTTAAAATACTTTATACAACACAAAATTCGCTGAATAAATATCATCACCACCATTTAAAACATTCCATTCAATCGTTATATCCAAAGTATTTGCAGCCGTTGTATCAATTGTTTGAACATCCTGGAAGATATATCCGCTCACTTTTCGGTCATTATCTTTCACATAGGCAAAATTTCCATTCGTGCAAATTGTTCCGGTTGCACCGATTGCCGTAAATGTAAAATCC
>Ga0233413_10000251_pt1 | contig 27145 bp, 49 predicted proteins | sample Na_anoxic_6_MG_FD_189019 | JGI IMG/M metagenome (GOLD analysis project Ga0233413, IMG submission 189019) | Seawater microbial communities from Saanich Inlet, British Columbia, Canada - Na_anoxic_6_MG | ecosystem: Environmental > Aquatic > Marine > Inlet | place: Canada: British Columbia...
GGTTAAACAATATTGGGATACTGAGTTTATAGGATCCACCCAATGAGCAGTCTACTAGAGAAAAAGTTAATCTTCGTCTTTCCTAATCGTTAATGTAAATCCGTAAGAACTTCCGTAATCACAAGTCTCACAACCTCTTTCATCAAAACGGTCGTCATCGTTAATGTTATCCGTCTCAAAGAAATCAGACAATGCACGAAGCTTTTTAAGATTCAATGTAGGATGGTCATACATTTGCTCTAACTTAATGTCTACACTGTCATCATTTGAATAGATTTCGATATTGGGACTTTCGCCACTCCAAATCTCTGCAACCTTATCCTTGATTTCAGTATCACTGTAGATTTTCATATTACTTCCAAACAAAAAAGAGACCAGAGCACACTTTTAGCACTATCAAATCGAGTGTGAATTTAACGTCTCCGATTAAAAGACGAGTACACTCTGGTTAATAAAAAAAGAAAAAGAAAGCTAGGGTTTGAGAGCAACTTCATTGACCCATGACTTTGTTTCGCATTTCAGTAAAAACTACCTTTATAGAAGCAACTCCACACAAGGAAACTCTGCTTTACTGTTTGCTCTTATCGAAACCAAAATCACTGTTCGCTTAACTTTTTCTAAAAATAAAATGGTGCTCAGGGGGGGATTCGAACCCCCACACCCTTTCGGATATAACATTTTAAATGTCATGCGTCTGCCATTCCGCCACCCGAGCATTAAGTTTTTCTTACAATAAACTAGACAATTAACTTAGTATTTTTTTAAGAAAAAAACAATTATTTTTATCAAGCGATTATCGAAGTCGCATCACTGTTTTATCAGTTCCCCTAACCAGAGTTAATAAGGAATCGAACCTTCGGGTGTGAACTTATCCTGTCCACTGTCTTACCGATTAGACCATTGATAAAAATATTAAAATGGTGGGCCTTGAGGGACTTGAACCCCCGATCTTGATATTATGAGTATCCTGCTTTAACCAACTAAGCTAAAGGCCCCTATTTTACTTATTCTCAAACCTTGTTAAAGATGAATGTTCTCTTTTATTCATAACTTTAAGATTCCTTTCTCTTATATACTAGACAATTAACAATACGTTTTTTTAATACAAATAAAAAAAAGGAAGTAGGTTTTTACGCCTACTTCCTTTTAAATTTTAAACTGACTTTTCTCTAGGCGTGTGAGATTTCCTCGTCAGTCCATTCATATAATCGTCTACCGTCTTCTGCTATCAAAAGCAAGAATACAGAATTGTCGGTTGATATGCTTTGAACTGACTCAATCACTTTAGTTCCGTCCTTTAGAGAATATTCATAAAGATCAAAGTCTTCACCGTGAGTGTTTACCAGTACACCCTGATCTTCACTCTGTTCATCAATGTTTACTTTGATAAAATCTTCGGCTTCTTGTTTGAGTCCAACTAGATCGTATGCCATTTAGTATAGCCTTTCAGGTGTTTTTGTCAAGAAATAAAAGTAAATCATATATTCATTATATCTATTTCTATCAAAGATATTCAATAAAAATGAATTTTTTATATAATTTTTAATCCTTGAACAATATGAAGGGCAAGCATCATGTAGTCTTCAACGTTCTGCTTAGTCGGTGCATCATCGTTGAAATAGCTATCGTTAATCCTTTGCAGAGTATCACAACCACTACATGAACCATAGCTTACATAAACAGCATAATAGGTTGAAGGTTGATATTCATCTGCAGGAATTACAAATAGTTTATTTCCTTGGTAATGTCCATCGTCAATTTCAGTAGTTTTCTTTACATCCATATCTGGGTAATACCGATCTTCCTCTTCTTCTTTCCTTTCCTCCTTCTCTTCATACTCTTCGTCCATATGGGCAATAGAAGACAGGGTAATCTTTACAAGGTCTGCATAAGAATGGATATGCTTTTCAGAGAACTTCTTTTCAAGTTCTGGCTTTACGGCCATGAATCTATCTACAAATTTCTGAATCATATCTATTCCTTTTTGGTTAGAAAATGTACCCACACTTGGATTCGAACCAAGGACAACCTGCTTAAAAGGCAGGGACTCTAAACCAACTGAGTTATGTGGGCGTTTAAATTTAATACATTATAAGTGATCAACAGGTAAATTATCGAGTTCCCATATATCAGTGAACAGAAAGGCCATGACTTGAAGGGTGATCAACTCCTTCTCACATCCCGTTTATCTATCCCTACGTTAGCTGTTCCATTGTTTGTCCTCCTTTATATTATACTAGACAATTAAGAATTCATTTTTTTACATAAATCTCAAATTTGTTCTTCTCCATGTTCATTTTGAGAGAAATCCGTATTGATAAATTGTTCATAGGTGTAAGTACTCTTGCTTTCTTTATTGTAAGGGCATTCAACCCTTACAGTTTCCTTCTCCATATCTATAGTGTAGAGATAAGCAATATCCCCGTGTTGTTCGGTAGTAATTTCATAGGCTCCAACCTTCCAACCAGAATATCCAACAGAAGGCTTAGCACTACCACCGAAGTCTTTACTGGTATACTTTCGAGGTGCAAAATCAGGGTTTTTCTTTGCCCTTTCTTTGTCTTCTTTGTTCATATCCTTAATCATCTTGTTTGTCTCATTGTTACCAAGAATAATAAGCCACGAACCACCCTGACCAACATTACCCCTAATCTTACCGTCTACGAGCCACTTGATAAAGGTTTTGAGTGATTCGGCGGTACAAGAGGGATATCCATCTGAGTGACGATAGAACCACTGCTTATCGCGTCCGTCTTTGATCAGAACGTTTGCACGAGTAGACATAGCTTATTCTCCTGTTTAAGTAATTGACTGAGTAATCTTCACAATACACTAGACAATTAAGAATTCATTTTTTTAATCTTCAAATGCTTCTTTTATTTCATCCCAATCAAACCACTCTTGATCGATATACATTCCTCTTTCTGTCTCTCTAACATAGTCGATCATAGAGTCACTAACTTCTGAATTGTATCGCATTACCAACTTAATCCATTGAATATGTCTTTCCCCTTTAAACTCATCTAGGATCGACATCATTCCGTCGTGGGTTTCGGCAATAGTAGAGTATGCCATATTGTAATCGTCATGTATGCGAAACCCATAATGAGAATCGCCTACACTGTTAAAGTCAGAGTCTTGATTTTGAAAGAAAGTTGGTTGAATAGTTAATCGGTTAGACATATTTTATATCCTCTATAGTCCAATTCCCTGATAGTTATAGTTGCCTTTCTTAACTTCCTGATTCTCTTTGTTCTTGGCTTCCTGAAAATCATCCCTCTTAGCTTCTTTGGCTGAACAGTCCATACAGATCATTTGCTCATTAAACCAAGACATAGTTGTGCAATTTGTCTCTTTGTGGCATCGCTGGCATCGTCCATCCATAACTTCATTCTCCTAGATAAAAGTAAATGTTTCTCTCGATACTACACTAGACAATTAAGAATCGCTTTTTTATACATGATTATGTGTTTTATATCCTTCGTTTGTTTTTTCTACGCTTGTTTTTGGTTTAACTACCTTGTTGCAAACTGGACAACGGGAATTATGAAATTTATCACAATCCTCAATCGCCCACTGTTCCCCGCAATGCTTATAATAATTAGCTATAACCATATTGTTATTCCCTATCTCAAATTTTCAGAAGTAAACTCAAAACCGTGATGTTCTTTGACGTTTTTGGTGGCTTCTGCCCACTCGTCATCAAAGTCTCCGTCAGAACTAACATCAAAGCCACATAGACAGCTTAGAATAATAAGAACTTCACATACTGCAAGATCATACGGCTTTCTTGCGGTCTTGCAGAAACTAAACCCTGTAGCTTCTGGAGAGACCCAAAAAGTCTCGTGTCCGTCTTCATCAATCCCATTGAACCGGATTGAACTATCATTTGCTTCTGGCTTTGCATCATTGTCATATTCAAATTGAAGGACTCCGTGATGTCTCCTGAGAACCTTATCGACTTCCTCGATTGCCTTACGCCAGTCTGCCTTGATTACCTCGTCATGCTTCCAGTAGTGAGTGTATCCCATCTTTGTATCCTCCTGTTAGGCGTTATTGCCATATTACACTAGACAATTAAGAAATGATTTTTTTATATAGATTTTCTGAGGTCTTCAATTTCCTCTTCTAACAATCTCACTACTTCTTTGTGATCCTCATACTTGATATATTCCCCGTTTTCATCCCGTACAAGGTCTTCTGGGTTTTCTGGGTTAAATGATCCACAGGTTAATGCTGGCTTAAATCTCTGCATATTTCTTATCCTCCAATGGTATACATATTGTTTTCTTTATCCAAGTACACATTCTTATGACCGAGCATCATTGTAACCCCATCCTTTTCAATGAGATTTGCGTGGTAGTACATTGACTGATACCCACAACTGTTACTACTAATAAGGTTGATACCCTCCATGTCTTCCAGTTTACCAATAACCTTTACACTTTGGCTAATGGGGCGACCACAGTAACAAGTTAGACTGCAACGTTGGTGGGTGTTAATTCCCTCTCCACAGTGTAGGCATCTCTGTATCATCTTTGTATCCTCCTGTTTAAGTAAGTGATTCTCTCGATACATAACTAGACAATTAAGAATCGCTTTTTTTATAATGATTATCTAAGTTTTTCTACTTCTCTATAGGCTTCTGCAATTGTTATGAGGTTATAAGATTCACCTTGGCACCAATTAATCCATCCTTCCATAACGTCACTTTCGTTATAGTCGGACCAATCAGCACTTCTATCAGCGTTAATATAGTCTAGAATCTCTTCTTGAGTCCATTGATATATCTTTCTGGTCTCGTTTTCTTGAACAATATAAATAATCATCTTTGTATCCTCCTGTTTAAGTAAGTGATTCTCTCGATACATAACTAGACAATTAAGAATCGCTTTTTTTATAATGATTGTCTAAATTTTGCTACTTCTTTATAAGCTTCTGCAAGACAGGTTGGGCAATATCCATGTGAGTGAATAAAGAACTCCTCTATGTTCTCAATGTAACCCAAAGGAGCATCCATATATACCCCATCAAATTTGATCTTATCACACGCAACACTGAACTACCATTCTATGTTTTGATTCCATTGTCCTTCTCCCTCTCCCTCTCCCAAAAGTATCTCTGCCAATATACTAGACAATTAAATGTCAGTAATTTTACACTGATTATTAATTATTTTTCTTATAATATTCAGATCCTCAATCGTTTAAATGTCTAGGCGTACTGATATTATACGCTAAATCTTACAATATAAAGTTATTTTAATTACAAAAATAAAGGATCTCAATTGTCTAGTGTATTATGAAGAGAGAACAACAACGAACAAACAATCAACAAAGAAGTTATTTTAATTACAAAAATAAAGGATCTCAATTGTATAGCGAACTATGAAAAGGGAACAAATCAAAAAATGATCAGTCAACATTAATCTGATCAATATTTGAGTTCTCCTTCGAATGTACAAAATCACAAGAAAGAAGGAAAACATTTATAAATCGTTAGCTTACATCGGGTTACAAAAGGCCAATAAAAAAAGGAATAACTTGGCACAGTAAATGAGATAGTTGGTAAAAGTTACTTCGTTCATTTGTCTAGTTTGTTATTCCCACTGTTGGGACATTAAGAAAGAAAAAGGAGATCTACCATGGCACCTATCGAATCACGCAAAGTTACTCGCATCATCACCAGCGACAAGGCATCGGAACTCATTAAGGAGAACGGTAACAAGTTCTTCTGGACTGCTTTCATCCGCAAAGGTGACAAGAAGGTTAAGGATGCTATCACAGGTGAGCGTCGAGTAGTAGCCCGCAAAGGCTCTGTACGCTACATGAACTGCCAGACAGGTGTTCGTAAGCACCTTAAGACAGAAGATGGCTCAGGTCGTCGCTACAGCTTCAAGGAACATCGTCTTACCAGTGTCTACGACCGCAAGGCAAAAGGATACCGCTCCTTTGCTTGGGATAACATGGTCGCTCTGAGGGTTAAGGGTATCGATTACATTGTTCTGAATGAAGTCTCTCGTAACTTCTGCAAGAAAAACCCTGAACACGAAATGAGCAAGATGATTGTGGACTCAGGGATTGAGGTCTGACTCTGTAAATATCTAATTTTTAATTAAAAAAACTCTGGTTCATTTGTCTAGTGTGTTATCAGCAAGGCAATAACATTAAACCATTATTTCAGGAGAATCAATATGTCTAGTAAACGTGAAGCCAGCACCGTCGTTGTTAAGGTTCCAAACTTCAGCAATCTTTTGGACGAGATCTATAAGGAAGCATCCAAATTAGAACCCACCAACGAAGAGGGAGAAAAGGCAACGCTTAAAGGTATTATTGGTTATGTCGAAACTCCTGTCGGCATTTACGTTCTTGACGATGATGGTTGTGGTCTAATTGATCCCGCGATGAGCGATGATTCCACAATCGATTTTGATTTTTATATTGCTACTCCGAAGACCATCCCCATGTTTCCTACCGGGTCTTTTGGGCTAACGGCGAAGTCTCTGCAAACCCTTCCTGTAAAAGAAGAGGTTTTGCTACATGATTTTATTCGTTCCTTTGGTGCTCGACTGGAAAGTAACTACGCATTGTGCAAGGAAGAGTTTGAGACTTGTTTGGTTTAGTTTATAAAAAAATGAGATCTTAATTGTCTAGTGTGTTGTGATTAATTATCTCTATTAGTTTTAGGAATCAGGAGAATGCCGATGTACATGATGAAAATCCTACCTTACAAGATGATGGGCAGAATTCAGTACCTTCCCATGCTCGAAAAGGACGACAAGGAAGTATATCGTGGAGAGTATCAAGAAACTGCTTCCGAAGCCTTAAACAGGATCGAAAGGGCAATTGAAAGACTTGAAGAATCTGAAGAAAGTTAATAAAAATATAGATTACTAATTGTCTAGTGTATTGTGAAGAATACATTTAGAAAGATGAAATTTGGGATATCTATTCTTAAACTTAAATTTAAACTATTGGAGATTTAATATGAGCACTCGTAGCAATATCGCAAGACAAAACGCCGACGGTACAATCGATTATATCTACTGCCATTCGGACGGTTATCTTAGTCACAATGGTTCTATTCTTTTGAGTCACTATCAGGATGCTGAAAAGGTTGATCAGCTTATTGCATTGGGAGACTTGTCCTTTCTAGCTCCTGAGATTGGCGGGAAGCATAGTTTTGAAGATCGCAACTATGATGTTTGTATGGCTTATGGCCGGGATCGTGGAGAGATTGGGACTGAAGCTAGGAAAGCTGAAAGACTGGACAAGTATATTGCTCAGGATACAGAAGAGTTTTGTTATATTTACACTAAGGATGGTGAGTGGGTATATCGATCTTATTCCAATCCAAACCTTCATCTTCTAACCGCTGAGTCTTGCAAAGAATAAATTTATTTTAATTACAAAAAAGCAGATCTTAATTGTCTAGTGTATTGTGAAAGCAGTACACTAGACTTTTTTGTTTACAGGAGGAAATAACAATGGGATTTTTCAGTTGGAATTGTAAGGCTTGTGGTCACCCGCTTCTTTCACCTCAAGCTACAGAAGATAAGAATAAATGGATGACCAAGGGTGTAGCTCTAACCCCTGATGGAAGTACAATTATTGGTGACTATGATGGTTATGGTTGCCTTGGCTCTTATGACTACAATGATGACGGTGAAGCTGAAATGTATCATCACGCTTGCTGGGCTTTAGCTGGGATGCCTCGTGAGTTCAAGGAAGTTTCAGAAGACGCTAGAGATCAGGGGTGGTTCTTTGATAACAATATTCATAATGTTACCGAGCCACAAAGCCAAGATGATTTGCATAACATTAAGATTGCAGGGGATTTGGCTCAGAAGCTCTCCTGTAGTTCTTGGAAGTCTGCTCACTTGGGATACCTGATTAGTGTAGCGTGGGATTTGATTAACGACGAGATCAAAGACCCCAAAGAAAAAGAACGAGCAATGGAGAATCTTCAAAGGCATATCGATCAGGAAAAGAAAGAAGAAGATGATCGAGCCAAAGAAGAAGAAGCAAAGAAAGAAAAAGAGGAAAAAGAAGACCGAGACGAAATGAGAGCTTATCATGAAAATCTTGGAGAATTCTACTGTGAAAAATGTGGACTTCTTTTCCCTTTAGAGAAGAGGATTGTCCAAGACGATATGTGGATTTGTAAAGATGGTTGTAAATAAATCAATCCTTAATTGTCTAGTGTATTGTGAAGGATACCTAATCGTTTAAAACAGGAGAATATAAAATGGCAAAGGTAAAGGATCTTATTGAAAGACTGCAAGCGAAAGACCCAGAAGAAGAAATTGCTGTCGCTATTTGGCATATTGATGATGTCAAAGATACAGCAGAAGAAAATGATATAACTCTAACAGATGAACAGGCTACAACTGTTATTAGGAATGTAGATCACCAACACGATGCCTGTATTGGGATTAATTGGGAAGTGATCCAATGCCATATTGATATGCTTGACAATTAATAGGAGATTCTAGTCATGTCCTACCATAAATCAGTTGTAAAGGTTGCTTTGTCAACTTTTATCCATATTGAAACTGACAGTCATCCAGAAGACATTGATCGAGCTAGTCTTACCGATATTATTGAAAATCACCTAACCTCTTCTATGTCTTCTGAAAAATTAAAGATGTCATTGCAGAGTTATGAGATTGAAGATACTGAAATGTTTTATGGTGATGATGAACCTCAATATGAAGTAGTTGTAGGCTTTGCTGATGGAACTTGGGAATCTCAACCTGTTTGTGTTGATTTATCTTATGTTCCCGATGGAGATTTGGACGCTCATGTCGTTGAAACATTCCGAGAATCTGAAACATATGAAAATTATCCTAAGAGTGTTTCTTTTGTTCGAGTTAATTAACAAAAAATCAGATACTTAATTGTCTAGTGTATTGTGAAGGATACTTAGACTTTTTAAACAGGAGAACTAAAAGATGGCGAATAATTATTGTCAAACCAGTACACAATATGTTCTTGAAAATGCCCAAGATGTTGAAAGGGCAGAAGAGATCATCGAAGAGTTTAGTAAAGTTTGGGCGAAAGAAGAAGATTTCCCCGAAGAAGAAGGGGGATATGTTCCTTTTCAATATGAAGCTGAAGCATCGGGTATTTGGTTCTATGGTGATGAGTATGCCGATGTAGGTAGGCTTGCTGATCTTATCAGTGCCTTTCAAATTGAGTTTAAGGCTCAATCTAACTTTATCTTTTCCTATGCTTGTACCTGTAGCAAAATGAGGTTAGATGAATTTTCCGGTGGTACTTTCGTTATCACTCCAAAAGGTGAAATACATCATTCCGGTAGTGCATATGATATAATTAAACTCTTGGAAAATCCCTTTAATGAAGAAGAAAAAACAATCATGAATGAGATTGTATTTCGCGTTTTAGATGACGATGATATGCTGAATAAAATTGCTGACCTTATGGACTTGTCTAGTGAGGTTCTTGATTCTTTGGATTCTAAAGTTAGAAAATTAATGGAAAAAAGTAATACTTAATTGTCTAGTATAATGTCGAGAGAATGAATTACTTTTTTTAAACAGGAGAACAATATGTCTCACTTTGCTTGTCTAATTCTAACAAACGAAAAGAAGGTCTTTGATGTTGAAGATGCTGAATCAATGATCGCAAACGCTCTATCTCCTTTTGATGAAAGTATGGAGGTTGACGAATACGAACGTGATTGCTACTGTTTAGGTCTTATCGCTTCAAGAGACGCTCGTGCGATGGCAGAAATCGAACATGGTAAGAATTTGGATAAACTACGGGAAGAATATTGGGCTATGGATGAAGAAGTCCGTCCTGAATGGGAAGAACACGTTAAGGAATATATTGCGATTTCAGATCGTCTCGAAAAAGAACATAAATTATACAATAAGCCGGATGAAGATTGCGAAGAATGCAACGGAACCGGAATTTATATGACTACCTACAATCCCGATTCAAAGTGGGACTGGTATCAAGTAGGTGGTCGTTGGACTGGTTATTACTCAGACTATGACCCCGCTAAAGATCCTAAAAACATCGAAGTCTGCCATATTTGCGAAGGTACAGGTATGCGTGAAGGTTGGGCTTGGATGGATGAAGATGGGGTTCACTACAAGGATGATTGGGCAAAGGAATGTAAAGGCTGTAACGGATGCCAAGGAACAGGAAAATCAGTTGTTTGGCCTACTCAATGGGAAAATTCTCCTAAAGATATTATCCCTGCTTCTGCTGTCTTGAGTATGATGAACCAAGAAGAAGATTCCAAGGGAGCGTTATTTGCGATTATGACCCCCGAAGGTGAGTGGATCGAAAGTGGATCTATGGGATGGTGGGGAATGGTGTCAGACGAAAAGGACGAAAATGAATGGGAAGATTCATTTAAGAAGATTCTCGAAAAGTATTCTGACCACATCGGAGTCATTGTAGACTGCCATATCTAAAATTTAAATACTAAAAGGTTCCTCCTGTTGAGGGAGAAGGGTACTAGACAGCCCTTCTCCCTCTTTTTTATTTATCTGTAAAAAATCCATATCTTAATTGTCTAGTATATTATCAATAACTTAAATAGGAGAAATCGATGGTTACTGCCAAGCTAACAAATGGATATTCAATAGAAACTGACTCTATTGATTTCGTTCGAGTTCGTAATGAAAAAGGACAAAATATTTTCGAAAGAGGCATGTGTGAAGTAGAAGAAGACCCTGCTTTGGTAATCGATGCTATCCTTAGAATTGCAAACGGAGAATAAAGAAAATGGATATACCAGACTTGTATCAACTTAAATTTAGAATCAAAGGAAAGAAAGTATGGCGTTATGGTATTGCTTATACTTTTTCAGAAGAGGCTAAGAGCCTTTGGGCTATGCATGAAATGATTAAAGTAGATGATGCTATTCTCCCGAAAACATATCTTCTTAAGTATAGTGATGCAGAAGTTGTGTCTATCCCTTGTGGATTTGACAATGAATATCAAGATTATGTCGAAAAACAGCAAGAGAAGGCAGAAAAGAAAGCCAAAAGCGTAAAGAGTGGATTAAAAGGAAAGATATTTTCTGTGCCTGTTGGTGATGGTTCTGCATACTACATTGTAAAGAGTGAGACTTCAAATACTGTTAAGGTTGAATGGAGAGGTTTCTGTTTAGATAGATGGCAGGATAACTATTTTCAAGAAGGTGGAGAATTTAATAAAGATAGAATCGCTGATATGATTTACCAACAAGAAGAAATGGTAAAACTTTTTGATTCTTTTAAAGCTAAAAAAATAGCATCTTAATTGTCTAGTGTATTATAAAGAACGTTTAGACTCTTATAAACAGGAGAATGTAAAAATGGGTTATTATGTAGACATGGAAATTTCTGATGTTGTGATTCCTGCCGACAAGATTGAAGGTTGTCTAAAGGCTATCAATGAAATGTTTGAAGCCGAAAGTCTTTCTCGTGGTGGTGGTGGAACTTACAGTGGTGGAGCAAAAACATCCACTAGCTACTCTTGGGTTAATTCTCCTGACGGTGGATTTAAGGATCTTGGTTCTGCACTTAATGAGTGGCGTTACGATAGCGAAATTGTAGACGGTGATTGTCGTCTTAGCTATTTTCACGGAGAAAAACTTGGTGATGATGGTCTTCTAATGGACGCTATTGCTCCTTTCGTTAAGAGTGGGGGAACGATTGACTGTCGAGGTGAGGACGGTGCTTTGTGGCGTTGGGAATTTGATGGAGAAAAAGCGAAAGAACTATGGGGAAAGGTTATATACGAATAGCAACTGGGGAGTTGTGAACTGAGGAGGTGAATTTGGGGATTTCTTTTTAAAGAAAGGAGTCTTCAAAATGATAGAAGTTCTTAAGGAAATGGGAAAAGTTTGTGAGAACAAGAAACTATCCCTAATGATTCAGGATTTTCATAGGCAAAGATTCAATCAACTCTATAAGGAGAAGCCTATTGAAGCAGAAAAACACCAAAAAGATTTCATGTGGTGGACTGAAAGATTAATGGAAATAAATAAACATATCGATCAACTACACAAAAGATTAAAAAAAGGAGAATTGGAGTGGCGTTAGTTATATGGATTATTTGCGCTATCGGCTGTGGAATTCTAGCAGATAAGAAAGGTAGAAACGTTCCCCTTGCGGTCGTTCTTGGCATTCTTTTTGGGGTTATTCCTCTAATTGTCTATGCCTGTATGTCTCATGCTAAAAAATGTCCTAATTGTAAAGAAGGAGTGAACCCAGAAGCTAACGTTTGTAAACATTGTCGGTCAGAAATTTAAATTTTCCTTAAAAAAAGAAAGAGTTAATTGTCTAGTATAATATGAAAGAAAGAATAGCAATTTAAAACTCTGGAAAAGGAGAAATATCATGCTCTATTAAAAATTAGATTAGGAACAACTATAGAGAAAGAGGGTGGAGTTGATAATTAGACTCCACCCTCTGTATGGTTCTGGGGAGAACTGAGGAAGTAAATCTGGGGATTTCTTTTTTCTTAAAAGGAGTCTTTAAAATGATTAAGATTTTAGTTGTTGATATTATGGTTAAGCTCGGTGCTTTTTTATGTACTACTGCTATTAAGATATCTGGACAGGGATATTTGAACATTGAAGTTGCTAGTATCGAATATTCTTTGATGTTTGAACCATACACCAGTCCAAAGCCAATTCTGAAATACCTTATTCTTGCTGTCTTTATTGGAGCCTTTGTATGGATAGGTCTTGAATTAGCGTTATCAATGGGATTACTTGAAGGATGCCCAAACTATCAAATGGAAAATAATATTTTTTAATAAAAATTGAACATATAATTGTCTAGTTAATTAGAAGGAGAATTACTATGAGATTAGATATATCAGTTATTGGAAAAAATAAGCAAGAGCTTCTAAGCAAAATTAAGAGTCTTGCAAATTCTTTAAACCGTGAAGGTACAGATACAAATTGTTCCGGTGAAGATTTTGATTATACTTTTTCAGACACCAATGATCTATGGGAAGAAAACCCACAAGTTGTTAAGAATTTAGAAGGATAATAAAATGATTCCAGTATGGACAGAATCTACAAGCACAAAAAATGAATTTCCTCATCTAACTGAAAATTGTATCTTCTGTAAAAAGTCAACTAGAACTTGGCATGAAAATACAAACAATCCTATATGCGTTTCTTGTGCTAATACCCACAAGATAAGCGACATTAAAGAAGATTGGGGAAGTAACGTAAGGAAACAGAAACGACTTGGAACTTTTGACAGAGAAGATGCTGTAAGAGCAAATTAAGGAGATTAAATATGGGATTCCGCAAGGGAAATCGCGTTTGTGCTACTATTGATGGAGAAACCTACCATTGTACCGTTAAAAAGGGCGGAAAGAACATTGAAGCCGTTGTCGATGGTGGAACTCTCGTTGTTAAGGCTCATGAATCGAAGTTTAAGCCCTCTGACGAGCCTATGAAGACGGATGAACCCTCTTGTATGGATAAGTGGTCTATCAAGCAGTACAAAGACCTTACGGGGCATGGAGACAGCGAATCATTCTCTTGTAAGATCTGTCTGAAAAACAAACCCATTGCTTTGGCTTATAATTCAGGTCATGGTGGTGCTAACGAGTATTCAGCTATGGGTCGAGAGAATCAAGCAAATCTCAGTCAATTCCTTACAGATGCCGAAGCTTGGGGTAAGCAATTTGATAGTGAGTTTTCTTTTGAACTTGATTCTCTCTGGATTTATTGGAAGCAAAGCATGGCTCCCTATAATGTAACCGCTAGAGAATATCTAACAAGATAACAAAAAAACATAAACTTAATTGTCTAGTATGTTGTGGAAGCAATGTGCTAGACTTTTTTATTATACAGGAGAGATAAAATGAATGACGATGCAATTGCCGCTCTAAGGTACATTATCGAAACAGAGCAAGATGATTTTGTTGATTGTATCTCTACTGGTGCTATTCCCGAGATCAGTGAAGAGGATTGCGAAGAGATTTACGACCTAGAGAGAGATTCCGAAGAGTTTGCTAAAATTATTGCTAATGCTTGCAACACTGGAGATATGCATATTTTCGCAAGAGCATATCGTGGACTGAATGGAGTGAAGGCATGATTTCGAATGAGAGGGGGAATAAAAACCCTCTTTTCTTTATAATATCTATATCTTCAATCGTTTAAACGTTTACTCACCTATATATTATACTCAAACTTTATTTTAATTAACTACAAAAATCCCTTATTTAATTGTCTAGAGAGTTATGAAGATTGACAACTTAAAACAGGAGAAATAAAATGATCACTATTCAACGCCAAAAGACCGCTATTGCTCGTTCAAATGTTAGTGTTCCTACTAAATGGGCTTTTGAACAAGGGATTATTGCTGACGGCTCCTCTGTATTCGATTGGGGTTGTGGTAAGGGTGCTGATGTAAAGTGGCTTAGAGAGCAAGGTTGTACCGTTGTAGGCTATGATCCTTATCATGCTCCAATGTTCAATCCTGATACTCTCCCATTTAAAAATTTCGATGTTATTATCTGTAATTATGTCTTGAATGTAATTGAATGTCCTCAAGAGCGAATCGACCTTATTCAGAAGATTGTTCACTCTGCAGGTAAGGATTGTAAGATTATGTTTTCTGCTCGACCGGATAAGCAGATTAATAAAGAAGGTAAAAAGAACGGATGGAAAGTTTACTCTGATGGATTCATTACTTCCCATAATACTTTTCAAAAAGGATATAACCTAGAAGAGCTGATCGATCTCGTGGGAGCTTTTTCTGATACTGAGCTTTCACATTCGTATAAATCTTCCGGAGGGGTTGTTTGTGTTTATTGAGAAAGAACGTTTTTTCAAGAAATATAATTATCAATGTTCCTGTTTCTCGGATGCTGTACCTTGTGTCAATTGTAGATGGTATAGCCTTCCGTTTAAAATAGGAAAAACGATCATGCTTTTATCTTCAATTTTAGATTAAAAAAATGTCATCTTAATTGTCTAGTGTATTATAAAGGATACAACTTAGTCGATCATTTACTCAGGAGGATACAAAGATGCTAATCAAAGATGCTAAGGCTATTACTGGTGGTATTGGCTTTACTACCAAAACTGGTTTCTCGTTTGGCCTACAAGCCAGAACAGCTTGCAAGGTCGGTTCTAAACTTTGCAATAAAAAAGGCTCTACCTGCTTCGGGTGTTATGCTCGTGGTGGTAACTATGCATATCCTAGCGTTAAGACCGCTCAAGGTCGTCGACTGATTGGGGTTATGAAGCTTGGACAGAAGAGTTTCAAGTCTCAATGGGTTGAAGCTATGGTTACCCTCATTAACAATAATCTTAAAAGCAATCAGGACAAGAAGTCTTGGTATTTCCGGTGGCATGATTCCGGAGACATTCAGGGCCTTGCTCATCTTCGGTCCATTGTAGATGTTTGCCTTGCTACTCCTAAGGTAAAGCACTGGATACCAACAAAGGAAATCCCTACCGTTAAGAAGTTCCTTAAGGCTGGTGGGGTTATTCCTAAGAATCTCTGCATTCGTCTTTCCAACTACTATATCGATAAGATTAGTGATTTTAATCTAGACCTTCCTAGTGCTATCGTGTACACCGATAAGCCGGGGAAGGCTAAAGCTTGTCCTGCAGTACTTCAACACAAGGGTTGTTTGGAAGTAAACTGCCGGAAGTGTTGGAATAAGAATGTTAATCTTGTTGGCTATAAACTTCACCGATAGAATAGAAGGAATTCAAAGATGAAAACTGAAATTACAGAAATTCACGATGGTTTTGAGATTACTAATTCAGACTGGACTTGCGGTCTAACCGATGGAGAAGGGGTTAGGAATGTAGGGCTAAGTATTTTTGCTAACATTCTTGACATGAGGGAGTTCGACTCTGAGTATGACAATGCAGAATTTCCCTTCATGCTTGACTTTAAAATCGTTCCAACTTTGGATAGTTTATCTGAGGAAAGTATTGATTCTCTGGTTGCCGATACCTGTCTTGAACCTAATGTATCTGATATTAGTAGTTGTCTAGGCTCTGTTAATATTGACATTAACTCGTGTAGTCACGTAAACGAAGACTTTACTAATATTAACTGCGATAAGATTAAAGATTCTGCCGTTTATTGTGCAACTCAAGAGGATGCTGAAGCTTTCGTTCAAAAAATCGCAATGGATCGTCTGGAATCTATCATGCTCACTATCGGTTTTGCTCTTGATCTTCCTGTTAATCGAATCGGAACAACCGGATGGGAAGTTTTAGAGTCTATCATTTATGGTGAAGACTTTGTAAAGAAGACTTTGGCAAGACGATGTAAAGAAATGGAAGTTCAATAAACCCATTAGTTTTAGGAATTACCTCCTGTAGCCTTTCTGGGCCTTCACAGAACCAAAAAACCCAGAAAGGCTTTTTTTATTTAAAAAAAAGAATTCTCAGTTGTCTAATATGACATTGAGAGTTTTTGTTTGTTTTTTGTTTATTTAAGGGGTAAAAAATGATGAAGTTTTTAATATTGTTTGTGCTATTTGGGAATATGGCTTTTTCGGCTGGGGTCTTTGACGGGCCTTCGGAAAACGATAGGGTTTGTACAGGGTTAAAAAAGCCTTCAAGTTCAACAAAAAGGCCAACGTCAAATAATACAACTGAAGATATGCTCAAGGAAAGTAGAAAAAGAAGAGAAGCAAGTTCAAGATCTCGATCAGGCAACACATCTAAACCTAGTAGTAGTTCCAATAAATATGACGAAAGAATAACCGAAAAAATAAAAGAAGTTATAAATACCACACTCGAAAGGAATAGTGAAAATAAAATTATAGGCATAACAACAAAACATACCGTCAATGGAAGTTTTAAGGCAGGTTTAATGAGACAAGAATTAACAAAGAAGTGTGCCTCATATAATAAAGCTTCTAAATACAAGGCAACCTTTAAAACTGAAAGAAATAAAGATCCTAAAAAATCGTATGAGATATTCTTTTATTTTACTGTATTAAAAAAGTAGTAACTTAATTGTCTAGTGTGAATAGTTAAGAACTTATTCATATTTCATTCAATACGGAGGAACAAACAATGCCTAACTGGTGCTCAAATACCGTGAACATTGCCGGGGAAGAAAACGAAATGAATCAAATGAAGGATCTTGTACAAACCAAGGATTCTAAGTTTGACTTTGATGCAATTGATCCTATGCCCGAAGAACTTAAGGGGATTCATTCTGGCTCTACCACTATTGATGGAGAGTCTTTTGATCTCTGGCGTGAGGTTGACGGTGAGAATGTTGGAGTTACAAAGGCAGAAATAAAAGCACTTGAAGAAAAGTTCGGTACTGCTAGTTGGTACGATTGGAATTGCCAACACTGGGGTACTAAGTGGAACGCCAGTGATGCATACGATAGTGATGCCGGAGATAACATCACTTATGGGTTTGATACTGCTTGGGCTCCTCCTCTCCCTGTATTGGAAAAGCTCTCTGCAAAATTCCCTAATCTCTCAATTCATATTCGTTATGAAGAAGAGGGTTGTGGTTTTTGGGGAGAAGCTGTATTTAAAGCCGGAAAACAAGAATCATCTACCGAAGGCGATATGTAGTATAAAAAAAGAATATTCTTGTATTTAAAAAAGTATTAAAAAACTGAGAGTTCAATTGTCTAGTGTGTTAGTGAAAGACAACTACTCTTTAGAAAGGTTATAACGATGACAGATCCGATGATTAAAGAACTAGAAGATCAAATCAAGTATCATAATGAAAAGTTCTTCAACGGTGAAAGTGAAATCACCGATGCTGAATTTGACGTTCTAGTGAACCAAATGAAAGATCTAGATCCTACAAACCCTGTTCTTCTAGAGGTTGGATCTATGCCTTCATGGGGTAAAAAGGTTACTCATCCTTCTGTTATGGGAAGCCTTAATAAGATTACATATGATGAAGAAGGCAAGTTGAACGATGTAATTTCTTGGATTCGTAAGAATTGCAAACGGTCTACTATCGTTTCTATGCCTAAGATTGATGGTCTTGCAGTTCGCCTCATGTACAACAACGGAGAACTACAGGGAGCGGCTACAAGAGGAAATGGGACTGTTGGTCAGGATGTTACAGATAACGTTTTGGCTATCAAATCTATTCCTAACTCAATTAAATATACTGGAATGATTGAGCTAAGAGGTGAGATCTACATGCAAAGAAGCGTCTTTTCTGAGTTGAGAAAATCAATGATCAGTACTGGGGAAAAGGCACCTGCTAACCCTCGGAACATGGCTTCTGGGACGCTCAATCAAAAGGATGCTAGAAAGACAGCCAAAAGACCGCTGGACTTCTTCTGCTACGATATCTCTCTTTCAGAATCAGACTTTACAAAAGAGACTGCTAAATATGATTTTGCTCTGGAAAACCTGAGTGAATTTATCTACGTATCACAAACAGAATGCTCGAACGTTGAAGACATCCTGTTTGAAATTGAACACTGGGAAGAAATGAGAGCTGACATTAACTACGATATCGATGGTTTGGTTTTCTCCATTAAAGATATCGAACAGCAAGAATCACTTGGATGGACTGGAAAATGTCCTAACGGAAAGGTTGCATTTAAGTTTAAGCCGGAACAAGCAAAGACAATTCTGAAGCACATCAACTGGCAACTTGGAAGAACCGGAAGGCTGACTCCTGTTGCTGATATTGAACCTGTAACTTTGGCCGGGACAGTTGTTGATAGTCCCACTCTTCACAATCTCTCTCAATTAAAGGTGAAGAATATAACAATTGGAGATGAATTACTGATTGAAAAGGCCGGAGATATTATTCCTCAGGTCGTAAGGGTAGTCAATAAGGTTGGACAAGATACCGACGATATGATGTCAATTCAAGATCACGTTGATGGTTGGGATTATCCTTACATGTGTCCTTCATGTGATTCTGATACCAGTGTTGATGAGAGAGGGGTAAGTATCTGGTGTACTAATCCTCTTTGCGAAGGACAAAAAGAACATCGGATTCACCACTATCTGAAAACCATTGGGGTTCTAAATGTTGGTCCTGCTAATGTGAGAGATATGCTGAGTGCAGATATTATTGAATCTATTCCTGATCTTTACCAGATTGATAGAGATAAGTTATCTAAACTTGATGGTTATGGAAAACGATCTGCAGATAAGATCATTAATGAAATCAGTAAAAAAGATATAGTTCCTCTCGCGACGTTCTTAGCCTCTCTTGGGATTAAAGGACTAGGAAATTCTACAGGTAAATTGCTTGCTTCTGAGTTTGAGTGTCTTCGTAACATTCTGACCAAGCATCCTGAAGATCTAGTACACCTCGAAGGAATTGGAGAACTCACAGCTGATTCAATTTGTAACGGTTTGGTTCTGATGGGTGGAATCATTGACGAACTTAATGCGACTCTTGACATTGAAGATTGTATTAAGGTTTCTGGTTCTCTGTCTGGTCAATCTTTCTGCATCACTGGAACTCTGAGTATGAAGAGAAAGGAAATGGCAAACATGATCGAAGAGGTAGGCGGAGAAGTTAAGTCTTCTGTCTCTAAAGGTCTCGATTTCCTTGTTGCCGGAGAGGGAGTAGGTAAGTCCAAAACTGATAAAGCAGAGAAATACGGAACTGAAGTCATTTCTGAAGACGACTTGATGAGTATGCTGTAAAAACAAATAAGCCATTAGTTTTAGGAATTTAGAAAGGAACGACATATATGAGAAAATACTTTTGTGACTCTTGTGGATCTGAAGAAGAGAGAATTAAGTCTTTCGATGTCCCATGTCATCTGTTTAGTCTGAGGGACAGTATTGGGTATTCTGACTCGAAAGGAAATAGCGTTAGTGGTAGAACGGACAGTATTGATCTTTGTAATAAATGTTTGAACGTCGCATATGAAGCAGCATTGAAAGCACTTAATTTACCCAAAGAAAAAGGAGATTGAATATGACAGCAACTGAGGTTAAAGACTGGAATGTTAAAGTTCATAAGGCCAATGAAATTTTCGACAGATTGGAAACTGATCCGGATAATGTATCTATGAACGAGACATTCTTTGCAACTTCTATATATTTTGGAGAACCGGGAAAGCCTATCCCTATTTCCACTCTTAAGGGAAGATATAAAAAAATCAAGGCAAAACAAAAGAACTAAAAAACCTCCAAATACTTAAAAACAAGGGATCGATGTCATTAATTTGATGTCGATCCCATTTTTTATGGATATTTTTATTACATATAAACGACGATTTATCCATAAGGAGAAGTAAAATGACAGACAACATGCTGCTACAAGAATCAACATTAGGAGAAATTTGTTCAGAGTTATGTAATAGAAATCTAAGTTTTGTTTTTGCCGCTAAGTCATACTCCGGGTCAAGTGAGGATGAGCTGCCAGTTTTAGCTATCGGCGTTAGAAATTTAGATCTAACTGAAATGATTGGAATATTAGAAGCCACTAAATCGCAGCTGGTTGATGAATTTAAAGCTATGAGTTTAATGATAGACGACGAAGATGAAGATGAATAAGTATAGTTTTAGAAGTATATTAGATAACTTCCCGGAAAAGTTTAGCACCAGCAGCAAGAATAACAATAAAAATATCAATAACAATAAAAATAATAATCTAAAGAATACTCCTAACTTAGGTCGATGTATAAATAACATTAACCTAAAAGGAGAAAACTATGATGGCAATGATAAAGAAGTGGACAAGAAAGAAAGAAGCTCTAAATAGAAGATACGAACAAATGGACAGATTAATGATCCAATCAGAAAAAGCATATGAAGTAAAACACCTGGAACAATTTGAAGCTTATGAAGAATGTATCAAATTTCAACAGGACAAGATAATTGAAATGATAAAGGAATTAGTAGAGTTTAATTCAATCATTCAGAAAATGGAGGATAAAGAAAATGACAGCAGCCTCAGCTCTTTCCAAAAAAGAAATCAAAGACTATGAATTCTACATTATAAATAAGTATGCTAAAACAACAACAATTAAGAGAAACAAAATTGTAGACCGGCTTATCGACGAGATATTGAACTGTAATGAAGACGGCATTTTCTTTGACGAAGAAGAGCTGGAGTTTAAAAAGCTGGAGGCCGCTACCCTGGCTAAGATGATCCTACGAAAAGAAGTTAATTAATAAATTCATTTTTCTTTTATAACTTCACACTACATTAGGCGAATCAAAAACAATAACAACTTAAGAAGTTCTCCTCACATATGCCTCCCGGATTCGCCGTTCCCCTCTTTCTGACCTCTCCGTCTCTCCCGGAGAGGTCTTTTCATGTACCTACCAAAAGCCTCCCGCCGCCAAAATAATAAAAACATTAAAAAAACCAAGACTTAAATGTCTAGTGGGTTAGAAGAATTGGACTAGACACTTTTAAAGGAGATCAACAATGAAGTTTCAGCTCGTGGCCTCGAAGCCTACATCAGATAAATACAAGGAAATCTACGTAACCGAATGGGCTTGGAGACCTATTTGCAGTATGTTGGCCATAGCAAACTTCTTAAACATTGCAGATACAGGACTTTATATCGTTCACCCAGATAAGTTTAGAGAAATCGATGATTCTATGGGTGAAGGTATTAACGACAACGAAGCATGTGTCGCTCTAGGAGAAAAGTTAAAGTTGCTTTCTTCGGATCCTTCAATTATAGAAGATTATGGGATGACGGTTGACTTGATAGACGGGGAATTTGTTTTCACTTATCCTCCAGCTCTATGTACTTCAGCAATGCAACATAAAGAAAGTAAGAACCTTATTAACTCAGCCGTAAAGGAACATCAATACGATACTGTTTGTAGCATGTTGAGAGCTACTGAAAAAGATGTTAGTGAGGTTATGGACTTTTTACTTAACTGTGGCGGATTTTTAATCCCATAAGGAGATTTAGTTATGTCAGATTTATTCGATTACTCAGCTTTTCGAGCACTGCCTCCTAAGAAGCGCGGAGAGGCAATTGCAGACATCCTTAGCTCTTTTGTTAACGGATCCCACAACGAGAGCTCAGAGGCGTTTGTAGAGGCTATTATGAGGGACCACCGAACTCTACAGCAAATGACTTTCGGTCTCTTTCTGCAGCTCGTGGACAAATGGGCTGAAGCTGGCGACGACAAAGAGCTTATGAGGTTCGACGCTAGGAATGAATTCACTGTGACGACGGCCCAGAAAATCCGCGATATGTTCGAAAAGGAATTTGGAACTGGGTCAATTAGAGCACCTCTCATTTAAATAAAAGGAATATAAATTATGAATATCGATAAAAAAAAGTTTGATATATCGCTCCCATGTAATATGGAGCCTTTTGGTTTTATAGAAAAAGTGACCGAAATTAAGACAAAGAATGCGGGTAAGCTATCTATTGTAAGTTATGGAGCCTTGGATTATAACAACCATTATTCCCCTGAGTTTGGCGGAGTTGCTTTGATTCATCATAATCCGGACCTGCTTCTTGCTCAAAAGCATCTTCCTTGGAATGCAGACTTAAGGGAAGAATGTCACCAGAAGGCTATTGATTACTTAAATAATAATCTAGATGCTGAGCCGGATTCAATTACCGATCAATTCTACTATGAGTTTAATTATTTTCTTCCATACATGCTCGAACGTAAGAAGAGAAACTACCTTAAGCAAATTTGTATGGATAAGAATGATATGTTGAATCAGACTAAGGATGAATACGAAAATAAAGAACTTAAAGAAGCCTTAGAGGAAATTGAAAAGAAGAAGGGGACCAATAATAAGTCGATTCCAAGTGAGATAATTAATAAATCTGAAAGTAACGACGATTATCTTGACGGCGAAAAACTTATTTAAAATTCCATATAATTGAATAAAAACCCTTTCTATAGAATTCATTTTTATAGAAAGGGTTTTTTTATGTCACTACCAGCCGGAAGTCCACGAGGTACAGTTCGCCTCTGGCCAGCTAATGTTACAGATGAAGAAATTGACTCAAAAGGTGGATTAAGAAAATCCATCCAGGAAGAATTAGAAGAACTATCTTGTGATTCTCAGATGATCACAGCTAAAAACATGCATCCTTTTGTAGACTCAGAGCCTATAGATTCTACACCATACCTTTGGAGTGTGTATCCTACCGAACTAGCTGGAAGATTTAAAACAATAATCCAGGGTTCTATTCTAAAAAACGAATATCCTATATGGAAATTTTGGGGAAGTGCATATGATTTCATTTATGCATTGAAACATGAAGTCCCCATGATTACACACCTTGTTATCCCTGTCTTATCTAAAGATAAAGCTGCTTCTGATCTATTCAAAGAGTGTCAAAAGATTGGAATTAAGATTACAGAAGATGAACTCTTGGGATTTGAACCTAAAAAAGTCGTTAAAAAGACAAAGTCTAAAATTGTAGATCCTGAAGGGTATGGAGCTGAAAATCTAAAAGAAGACGCTATGGATCCTTCTACATATTCTAAACTAACAGATCCCGGACACCAAGGGTTTCAAGTATCGTTAGGTTCCCGGATGGCTAGAATCATGAAAATTGCATTGCATATTATTAAAACTCCACAAGACGAAAATGTAGAAGACGACCCTAATAAATCTTGGTCGGTAGTACCAGACCAGCCGTCGCAAAGTGATGAAAAAGAAGGAATTGAGTATTTCAGAACAAGAGATCAGGCTGCTGCTTGGTTAAATGAGCAAGAAGAAGAATCAAATATAACTGCAGCTTTGGTAAACGCAAATGATCTAAGTGAATGGTTTGAACCTGAAGAAGCTGCTGTTGCTGCATGGCGATTAAGAAAATCTTTTAATTAAAAAAAGGAATTGAAGACATGATTTCCGACAAAACAATAAAGAGTTTAATTGACACCTTGTTCTTAAATCCTCAAAAGATATTGGGAGGATCACAAGAAGAAAGAAAATTGGATGACATCCATCTAGTCTCTGTTCGTCTCCTCTCCGGGTCTCCTCTAAAAGGAAGAGGTTGTAAACTTGACCCTATTTTATTAAAATTAGGATTCACTGACTTTAACGAAGATTTGACTGACATAAACCAAGAAGACTTGTCGAAGATCATGTCGTCAATAAAGAGGTTTGACAATGCTATTGGTGACTGGACTATTGTCCATGATATTGCCTCAAATGAAGAAAAACCACTTTGGAGGATCTCTTCTCAAATATCTCCGATTAATTGTTTAAATGTCAGTATTGAAACTACTGCTGAAGAAACACCTAGATACATTTTGTGTATAGACTGTGAAGGTGTAGGAATTTTCATGGGACAACCAAAAAAGAAAGAATTGAAAAAAGAGAATTGAAAATTTCAAAAACTAACAAAAATTTTTAAAAATAAACAAAAATTTCAAAAAACAAAAACTAAAAAAATCAGTAGTTCTGTTACTCACATTTAATTTCTTTAAAATTTACAAAAAGAATACATTAAGTATCAAAAATAAAATTCTCTATAAGGAAACTATGCTGGCATATATATATGACATAGAAATATGATAAGTAATTATAGTAAGTTTACCAAGTCTATCAGATAAATATAATATAGTTATACGACAGGAGCTAGGTTTATATATTTACTTGCTCATATTCATTCGCTACGTAAATATGTCCTCATTGTCATTCGGACCTATAGAACTCTGTCTGTAGAAACTATATTAATTACAACTTCTCTGAGATAGAAATATGATAAGTAAATCTTGCAAATATATTACGATCCCATAGCAATTCTGAATTTGATACAACTGCTTCCAAAAATAGGATTTTCAAAAGAGAAATAGAAAATTAATACATCAAATACGATCCTGAGACCTCAAATTCGAGGCTGCAGTACACCTAGAATCGACGCAAATGTTTTTTTGATACTCGACATAGGGTTAGTCAATTTGGAGAGCTTAGAGAGCATTTAAGCGATTCCAAAAAAGATGTTTTTCGATGCTGTATATATAAGGTACGTTTTTTAATTAAAAGTCAGAAGTTTTTTACTGACAATTAATTACGACGAAAAGATACGTCGTAAATCACGTCTTTAAAAATAAAAAGAGTATGTCTCGACGCGAATCATGACATCAAAAGAGGGTATGTCTCGACGTGAATCATGACATCAAAACTGCACATAAAACGCCGCTTGGCTATAATAGAATTTCCATATTTGTGAATAAAAATAGTTCATATAGTTTAACAATTTTTAAGAGGAGAAAGTTATGGCAAATATCATCACATCTAAAACCAGAGGCAAGATGATGAGAAACCCAAGTGACAGAGCAAAAGTGTTGATGGAAAGAAGAGCAATATCTCTAGAGAAGCACGGCGTTGAAAAGGTAAGTCCTATGAGTGGATTCTCAGAGATTGAAATCCATGAAGAGCTGGATAGACAAGGCGGCGGAATTAAAGAGTCTATGGAGGCAAACCAGGAACGCGAGCAAAACAAGGCTAAACTCAAGAAGGCTGCGGAAGCTCCTCATAGAGAAAAAGTAATTAAAGAAAGAATTAAGAAATTAGAAAAACGAGATGAAAAGAATGGAAAAATGGCAGCGGGTAAAAAATTCATGGCGGAAAAAGCTAAAAGGAGAAAGAAGTAATGGACATTTACGAACCTAGAAAAAGAATCGCACTAGATGTTGAAGCAATTCAGGACTCAGAAGTAAAAGAACTATTGACTAAACTTTCTGAATTACAAAAAGAAGTGCAAGGTTTAAATAGTGGTCTCGGAACCCAGGTAAACGCCGGGATCCAGGAAGCACAAGCTATGATTGAAAAGATGACAAAAGTTAATCAAGACTTCGACGAGATGTTATCCTCAATCAAGAACCAAGTGCAGCAGCTCACCAATGCAGCCATTCAATATGTTCAAATGAATAGTGCTGGTCTCCAAGATGAGCAGCCTAAATTCAGAGATTCATTTCTTTATATAACAAAACAAGCAACATCTAATATTCAAAAGCTGGTAAGTGGTATTCAAACCCAGGTAGGCGACGTACTTCAAGTTATAGCTGACAGTACTCCTATTCAAATGGATATGCAGCCGGACGAAGCAGCGGTAGATATGACCCCGGAGAATCTATTAACATCTTCTATCAATGCTGCGAGAGATAGCTTAAGACAAAGAATCGCCGCTCTACTGCCCGCCGTTATGAAAACAATTGAGAAAATCGAACCAATTGTTAATCAAGCAAACAATGTGAATCAAAATACAGAGAAGCTCGTGCTGCAGCTCCAGGATGTTATTGGAACTATCCCTCAAACTGAAGAACCTGTAGTTGAAGAAACCGAAGCTTTCAATCCTGATATTCCAGCAGCAGAAGTCGACGAAGCAGCAGGACTAGAAGAAGATATGAATTTAGAAGAAGCACCAGCAGCAGAAATAGAAGCTCCGGCGGAAGAAGCTGCAGAAGAACCAGCAGCAGCGTTTGAAGGCGAACCCGGAGAGCCAGCAGCAGAAGAAGAAGCTGAGGCGACCCCGGAGGCTGCAGAAGAAGAAGGTGAACCAGCAGCAGAAGAAACAGAAGAAATCCTTGAAGAATCTGAAGAAGAGGCTATAATAGAAGATGAACCTGTAGAACCCGCTGCAGAAAAAGAAGAATAATAATATAAATTAAAAAGGATTAAAATGGACATCTCAGAAAAAGAAATCAATGATATGATGACAAAGCCTGATATCACTATGGCTGAAATGGCTCCGCTGCCCCCGGAAGATGCGGTAGAGGAGCTTAGTGATATCGCCGTAAGGATTCTTTGTGGAGCTGAAGTCTTTGAAGGTCAAAATTTTAATCTGAAAATGATAAGATTAAGTATCGGCGGCATGGAACAAATTATTCACCAGGATGATTTATTAATTGCAAAATGGGCAGCAGACAAAGCCTTCCGGGAATTTATTAGACCCGGACACCTCGAATTAATGGTTAAGTCTCTGCCCTACATGCTGGAATGCCGCAAGTGGATTAGAAGTATTATTCTAGATCATTATTCAGGTCAAGATTCTAAAACACGAGTTCTTTTTCTAAGAGGCGACAATACAGGCTGCGGGTATTGGAGAGTTAAGCTGCCCGGAGAGTTTTTAAAGAATAATGACGATAGCAATATGTTAGTTCATGTTTCCGACTTGCAAATTGAATATGATAAGCTGGTTCAATATGATGTAATTGTAGTTCAAAGAGTTTTTGACTTTGATCAATATCTTGTCTTAAGTGCTTTGAAATCAGC
>Ga0233413_10000252_pt1 | contig 27025 bp, 50 predicted proteins | sample Na_anoxic_6_MG_FD_189019 | JGI IMG/M metagenome (GOLD analysis project Ga0233413, IMG submission 189019) | Seawater microbial communities from Saanich Inlet, British Columbia, Canada - Na_anoxic_6_MG | ecosystem: Environmental > Aquatic > Marine > Inlet | place: Canada: British Columbia...
ATTCTTGAGCTACCCCTTTAATCGGGGGTAATAGATTAGTATAACCAAGGGGAACAAATTATGAGTAAGCAAGTACAATATGCAACACAGCGAATTAATCTACTGATGGAAGAAATGGGTACTATCAAAGGTGTATTCACGGGAAACGGCACTTTATTTATTGAATTTGAAAATGGAATGAATTTACAACTCCACGAACACGAGATTAGACACCAAGCCATTGAACACTTACAATGTGAACTAGAAGGCATTAAAGAATCTTGAGCTATCCCTAATCTAGGGGGTAATAGATAATTATAACCAAGGAGAACAATATGGCTAAAACATTTATAATACAAGATTGGGCTGGGAACAGAATGTTTCCTAATGAAACTTTTAACACCTTTGAAGATGGTTGGGAATTTATTGATAGCAATGTAGATAATTCCGAATATGAGAAAACTCAAGATGAAAATGACAACGCTCACCAAGACATTTATGTAGTGGAAAGCAAGGAGGATTAAGATGCACGGAATGACAATACTATTCAAACGAGAAACTGAAAACTTAATCGCTATGCTTTCAATCTATACCAAAGAACCATTGAGCCAAGAGCAAGCAATGTTCTTCATTGAAAAAGGTATTAGTAAATGGATTGAAACTACTGAGAGTGGTTTACAAGCTTGGGAGTATAGTTCCGATGATTTTAATATCGGAGATTGCTCTTCACATATTCAAGATAAAGAGTTAATAACTTGTTTGCTAGAGCAAGGCATTGTAATGAGAAACATTGAGATATTTGCTAGTGACGAGATTATTAACTTTGATAAAATATTAGCAACACCAACATTGGAGAACTCATAATGGATGGAATGTGGATGCACGGCAAAGGTTTTCTCACTAAAGAGGAACGCAAGAACCCTATTGAACACGGATGTTCACACGCTACTTTTAAAGCAGTGGCCGACCTTTCAAGTGGGGTAACTATTAAGCCTTATGGTGATGGTAAGAACTACACAGCACAGCAAATGGCTTGTGATGTGGCTCAGTTCACTATGTGGTGGGGTAGAGAACTACATAAACGCTTAAATGGATTTAGTGGGATTGATACGATTAAATGGACTATTGAAAAATAATTCTTGAGCTACAGCCTATCTATGGGGTAATAGATAAATATAACCAACAACCCAAATCAACGGAGATTACAATGGGCTACACAACAGATTTTTCAGGCAAACTTTCAGTAACACCAGTAGCAAGCGAAGAGCTTGTTTCTTACATCAACACTTTCTCAAGCACTCGCAGAATGGGTAGAGATGTTGCAACCTTACAGAAGCTCTATAAAGGTGAACACGGCTTCTTTGGTGATTATGGCACTAACGGAGAGTTCTTTGCCAAAGACGATGGAAACTATGGTCAAAATGGTGACGACTCTATCCAAAACTACAATGGCTCACCAACAACACAACCCGGACTTTGGTGTCAATGGGTGCTTACAGAGGACGGAGAACACCTTGAATGGGACGGAGGTGAAAAGTTCTACTCATATATTGAATGGCTTGAATATATGATTAAGAACTTCTTTGAGCCTAAAGGTCATAAACTCAATGGCGAAATTCAATGGTATGGGGAAGACAGAGAAGATGTTGGAACTATCTATGTAAAAGACAACAAAGTCCAAACTGAACCTTTCAAAGAAGAGCCTAAGCCTAAGAAGGCTCCTAAGAAGGCTCCTAAGACACTTCCTATCACTCACAAGGTCAATGGGGTAGATATACACGCCCCTAGTGTTATTAAGGGTGTAAAGACGCTCTTAGAACTCGCTGAGAAAATGATGTTAATGAACCATCAAAATGAGGTTGCTGTACAATTCTATAACAACTTGAAATCAAATGCAGACGACCTTATAAACGACTTCAAAGAATAATTCCGTTGCTTGGAATGGGGGAGTCACTTAGGTGGCTTCCCTTTTTTCTGAGCTACAGCGAATCTATGGGGTAATAGATAAATACAACCAACAACGGAGAACATTATGAGATTATCAAGTGAATGCAGAGTTTATTGGACTCGCAACGAGAAAGACACTAAGACCCATATTGAAGTAGGAAATTACACTGCTTGTGGGGTAGAGATACCTTACTACGATGGTGTGGATAGAAGTGCCTTTGGGATAGCTTCTTGTAAGAAGTGCCTTAAAATGCAAGTTAAACACGAAGGCGAAGAAAGTCTGTCAAATGCAGAAAAGGTGGAGTTCAATGGGTATTAGCTAAGGGGCGAAAGCCTCTTTTTATAACCTCTAAAAAAGTAGACGCACCTCTAACTAACTATTACCCCCTACTTCGACCATAGCTCAGGAATTTTCTGAGCTACCACCAATCTAGGGGGTAATAGATAAATATAACCAAGGGAGATGATTATGGCAAAGGCAAGCAAACAAGATATTAAGGAGTTCCTTGAGTATAGTAAATCTGTATTGACTAATAAAGATACAGACAAAGCAATCAAGTGTATTAAAATGTACCTAGACTCAGCTATCTAATAATTCTGAGCTACGCCCAATCTATGGGGTAATAGGTAAATATTACCAACGGAGAATATTATGCATACAGACGAAACTTACTGCCCTTGCTGTGCAAGTGATAATACTGCACACCAAGAAACGAATCATTCAAATGGTACACTTACTGAAACCTTTAAGTGTGACTTTTGTCAAAGCACTTTTGACAATGTTTACAAGATGGAAACTCAAAAAGTAGTTGAAGACCATTCCGATACAATGCATATACTTAAAGCTAAGGAAGTCATTGAAGAAGAGTTAAAGGCTCTAGGGGACAATATCTCTAATAGTCAAGGCTTTACCAATGGTAGAATTTATATGCTCTTAGACTGCCTTAAAAATGAGTTGAATGAGTGGGATTCTAAAGACCTTGCCGAAACTTATAGAGAGTCAAGTTTTCACGCTACTTATGAACAGACTAAAGACCACGAAGCCAAAGATTAAGGCTCAATTTATAACTGCTCTTTTAGAGTGGTTATTTTCAACACCTCTAACAAAAAAAGAGATGCACCTCTAACTAGCTATTACCCCGAACATCGAACACAGCTCAGAAAAATCTTGAGCTACAGCCTATCTATGGGGTAATAGGTAAGTATAGCAACAGAGGGGATTAAACAAACATCAAGTTTAAAACTTTCTGAGCTACGCCTAATCTATGGGGTAATAGATAAATACAACCAACAGCAACGGAGAACTGCTATGAACATTACAGAATTTAACGCAATCAAAAAACAGGTCAAATCATATATGACAGACCTTGACCTTGCCGAATGCAAAAAAGAGTTCCTTAAAAAAGGATTGCTTAAACAAAATAGCAAAACTAAAAAAGGAGAAAACCTTAACTACGGATTGGAATTGTTGCCAAGTGTATTGAGTGGTAAAAACCTTTGCCCAAGTGCTGGTGAATGTAAATTAACTTGCTTAGCTTTCAGTGGTCCACAAGGGCAAATTTTCGGTAAAGCAATGGTAAAAGGCGAAATGATTCCAAGCCAAATCAAATTGCTTGCAAGACGCACTTTTGTATATCTAAATGATAGAGAATGGTTCTTAAAGCTACTTAAAGTAGATTTACACAATAAGCAAAACATAGGGGAGTTAATGGGAGTTGAAGTTTACTTCCGTTTGAATGTGTTTAGTGATATTGATTGGAGAGATTTCACTAATGAGCTAAAAAATATTTCTTTTTATGACTATACTAAAGTATGGGATAGAGTTAGCACTGATAACTATCACCTAACTTTTTCAGCAAGTGAAACCACGGATAAATTTTCAATTTTTGAAAAAGTTACCCAAGGCGAAAATGTGGCTGTAGTGTTCAATGTTAAAAAGGGGTGTTTGCCAAATAAATTTTTAGATTTAGATGTTTTTAATGGCGAAGTAACAGATAACAGATACGCCGACCCTAAAGGGGTAATTGTGGGGCTTGTACTAAAAAATACTAGTCATAGCAATGAAAATCACAAAGCAAATAATTTAGATAATATTTTTGCTTTCAAGGTAGTTGCTTAGGTAGTTACTTAAGTAACAAAAGTCTGCAGTCGTAATTGGCTGCAGATTTTTTATTTTTTCTTGAGCTACCCACAAAGTTCGGGGTAATAGCTAATTAGAGGTGCAAGTTATTTTTTTTTAGTGAATACTTAATATTTATTTTCTGAGCTACAGCCTATCTATGGGGTAATAGGTAAATATAACCAAGGGAGATACAATGGAAAAAAGAATTGAAAATTTTGTAAAAGCAATAGCTTATAAAGATGTAGATGGTAAAGTTTTTTTCCCATTTGATGTCAGAGAGAGATTTAACGCCAATGGGAATGACCACCTCCTAGATGTTCCTGTAAAGGGTTATATATCCTTAGAGTGTGAAGTTACTGATGACACTATTGAGATTGATTACAAGCTCTTAGGAGTCACTAGAGATGATAAGGGAATGCTCAAAATTGATTATGTTTTTAATGGGAATATAGACTAATGGAACAGAAAATTGAAAATTTTGTACAATGTGAAAAGTTCAATGAATTTGAAATGGAACACGCATTCTTAATTAACTCCAATATAGAGGGCATTAAGATACCCACTAACGGCACTTCTCAGCGAGTTAGTATCAATAACCGAAAGATGTATAAAGTACGCTATAAGCTAGTCGGTGTGGTTGAGGATGGACCCGACAGAATATATGTTACTTATATATTTGAAAGAATATTTGACAAAAAGTAAATAAATTCTATATTCATTACCTAATTTAAAAAAACTTGAGCTATGCCCCATTTAAGGGGTAATAGCTTAATATAACCAACAGCAACCAAGGATAAGAAAAATGGCTACTATCACAAAAGCAAAAGCACTAGAGATTTTACGCTCTAAACCATCAAGTTTCGTTTCATTTGAAACTCAAACCAAAGCAACCCTTTTCAATAAAGGAAAAGGTGAAAATGCAATGATTGAAGTTGTGGATATTGATTCAACACGGATTCTCAAGCACAGCAAATTTGTCGGTCTAATCGGCACAAAAGTAGAGTATGAAAAATTGGTCAATGGTAAAGGTAACAAAGAAGCAGACCTTAAAGGTGCTATCTTTGAGGGATTCTCAGCCAAGCCTCGCAAGTGGGGTAGTCGTGTGGATGGTGTTCTTGTAGAGCACGAAAAGGATGGAGTGGCAAAACAGTATGTTACTATCCATTGTGTTTCAAATAACAAACCTCATGTAAGTTATTCTTACAAAGGCAAGCCATTTGACGCAACAGACGAAAAGTACGATACTTGGCGTAAAAAAAAGTCAGCTCCTAAAACTCAGTTAGAAGCTGGTATTGAAGCCACAATCACTTATACCGATTATGATTTGGACTCTATCGTATCTATTAAGGTCGGTGGGGAAACTTACAATATCGCTCAATAAATTTTAATTTTTTACCCCCAAAAAAGCACTACTTAATTTTAGGTAGTGCTTTTTTTTTATTTTCTGAGCTACGCCTAATCTATGGGGTAATAGGTAAATATAACCAACAGCAACCAAGGATACAAAATGGAAACCAAATCAATCTTCGCATTAGTAAATGCAATCGCTTTCTCATCTCCATCTATTGGCGAGAAAGTAACTCAAGTAACTCAAAACTTCGCTCAGTTTAAGTTAGGTAATAGCAACCTTGTAATGCTCCGTAAAGAGCCTCGCAAAGGTGTTGCTGAGTGTTTAGTCCTTAGAAACCTTAAAGGCAAAGTAGTTGCAGTGGGGTTGAAAAAAATCACAATGGAATTGAATAAGTAGTATGAAGCGTGAGATATTTTTAGCCTTAATATCGTTCGTTATCACAATTGCGTTGGGTACTTTACTACAACCTTAAACTTAGGTATTAAGAAAATCACAATGGAATTGAATAAGTAATTAACAAAACATAGAGAGTTTTGTAACCCACTTCAAAACTCTCTCTTAGTATAAGTATAACAACAACACAACAACCAACAACGGAGGCTCACAATGGGTCAATATTACAAACCAACTATCCTAGCAGACGACAAGAAAACTCCAATCACTTGGGCTGATTCTTGGGATTATGGCACAGGTGCCAAACTAATGGAACACTCTTGGGTGGGAAATCACTTTGTGGCTCGCATTGAAGTTGAGTTACTAAATAACCCTCAATGCATTGTATGGGCAGGTGATTATGCTGATGCAGAAGTTGATGCTGATGGTAACGAGCGTACAGAACTATATGAAGGTCGTGAATACCCTTTAACTATGTATTCAATGGCAGACAAGCTAGAACACTTAAAGTTGCCTAAAAAGGCTGTTAAGTCGTCTAAGGCTCGCCGATACATTTTGAACCACGAGAGCAACGAGTTTGTGGATATTAAGAAAGTGCAAGCAAGTCACCTACAATGGGCTAAGGAAGGTGACGAGGAATGGCTTGTGCATCCTTTACCACTATTGACTGCCGAGGGTAACAACAGAGGTGGTGGAGATTATCGCTCAGATAATGGTTCTGAGTTGGTGGGGAGTTGGGCTAGAAACCTTATATCTATTGTAACTCGCAAAAAAGATATTCCCGAACACTTCATTGAACTTGAAGTAGCTTTCAAAGAATAACACTAAGAGGCGAAAGCCTCTTTTTTATATCCAACCTCTAATCATAATAAATCCAGATGCACCTCTAACTAGCTATTACCCCGAACATCGACTACAGCTCAAGAATTTTATGAGCTACAACCTATCAGTGGGGTAATAGGTAAGTATAGCAAGGGACGAAACAAACAACAAACAAGTTTGAAACATTCTGAGCTACACCTCAAGTGTGGGGTAATAGGTAAGTATAACAACAACAACAACAACAGCAACAAAGGAAATACAATGGACACAATTTTAATCAAGCAATCAGAAACATTCATCACTATCAGAACAGAAGAAGATATTGGTGGTAGAGGCTCAGCTCCGTCACGCTCACAGAAAGGCGTTGAGGCAGAGGCAAAACGAATGCACACAATTTGTAAGAAGTCTTCTCTATTCAATGGCTGCAAGATTGGATACTCGCCTATTGATTGGTATGACTCTTGTGATAGCTTCCAAGTTCCGGGTGCTAGAATGGGTAAGAGTGACAGAAAAGTTCGTGACACCTCTCATTATGAGAATGACACTCCAAAGGCTTGGGAAGAAATTAAGTCAGTACAATTCAATGCAAGTGTTCGCAATGCTTCTCCTATTCAGTTAGGAATGCAAGCTCTAGGTATCCGTGCCGATATCAAAGAGATTCAGAAAATGCTCAAAAAGAACAATGGTATCGCTTATGTTAATGAAAACGGCAAAGTCACTGCCGAAGACGAGCGATATAATTATTAATATTCCGTTGGTTGGAATGGGGAAGGCACTTAGGTGGCTTCCTTTTTATTTTTTTTTATTTTCTGAGCTACACCCAATCTTTGGGGTAATAGATAAATACAACCAACAACAACAACAATGGAGTTCAATATGAACGGAAACGAAATTTACGATGTACTAAGCAACGAGTCAAAGAACCAAAACTTGGCTCGTTTCACTGACATACTTAAAGACGAAATGAATGACGAAACACTTGCAGTGGGTACTCATATCATATTACACGATTTGTTCTTATTAAAAGACTGCAAGGACTCATCAGACCTAGAAGAGAGAGTTCTTGGGGAAGCTGAACACAATGACCAATACGCTGAGTTAGAGTGGAATGAAGACGAGTGGATGGAAGATGATGATGGAGAGCTTCCCGAAGCAGAGGGAGAGGGATTAAGATGGGTTGGATTTAGTGACCTATTTATAACACTTGAAACGGTAGCTAAGAGCTACTCGGAGGCTAAATAATGAAAGTTCAATACATTGCAGTGGAAATCAAATTTGAAGGCTTGGTGGACAGAGGAGAGGTTGATATTGGTTCTGTAAACCTTTGTTGTGAGGGTAGAGAATACTCTATGGATGTTTGTCAAAGCTATACAGATGATTCTAGTGGCGATACTAACATTAGCTGTGACCTTGAGGAGGATAGAGAAGTCCTTGATGATTGTAATTATCAACTACAAGCAGAGGACTTTATTAACCCTAAACTTGTAGCTGACATTTATATTGGAGGGGAGTTCTCTTCTAATATTGAAAGTGCCACACTATTTGTCAAACTAGGGGAAATTACCAAAGCCATTGACCTATCAACAATGAGTTAAACTAAGGGGCGAAAGCCTCTTTTTTATAACACCTCTAATAAAAATCAGTCGCACCTCTAATTAACTATTACCCCGAACTTCAACCACAGCTCAAGAATTTTCTGAGCTAATCTGTATCTTTGGGGTAATAGGTAAATATAACCAAGGGGTATGATATGAATAAGACGGAGTTAATACAAGCTGTAAAGGATGGTGTTACTTTAGTATGGGCTGACCCAGAGCCTATTGAGGGGAATAATTACACTATTAGAAAAGTTACACTCTTTGATGAGTGTGAAGATGAAGCTACTATACAATATGGGGAAGCAAACACTTTAATGCTATCCGAAGCAGAAGTATTCATTAGTGAAATCAAAATCAAAGACGACTTTTAACTTCCTGAGCTACGACCCATCTTTGGGGTAATAGGTAAAAGTAACCAACAACCAACAACAACGGAGCTAATATGCCAAATCACATCGACAACAATGTTCTTATCATCGCTTCAAACGAACTCGTTAAACAAATTCGTGACGAAATTCGTGGCACAGAGCTACAAGATGGTGACATTCCTTCCATTGACTTTGATAAAATCATTGCAATGCCTAAAGAACTTGAAGGTACTAGCTCACCTGCAAAAATCATTACTCTTGAAGAGTATGAAAAGAACCAAGCCCGAATTATTGAAATCAATGAGATTTTGGAAAAGGGTGAAGTTACTGATGCAGACGAACTTAGAAAACTTCGCATTGAACTTGAGTGGGAGTGTAAAGGTATTACTATCCAAATGAGTAGCCTATGGAAATCAAAGTATGGTGCTGATAATTGGTATGAGTGGAACCTTGAAAATTGGGGTACTAAATGGGGTGCGTACTCTTGTAGTGATTGTGGTGATGCCGAAGGAAATTTTTTCTTTTTTCAAACAGCTTGGTCTTTCCCACAAGCATTAATGCTTAGACTTTCGTTGAAATACCCCGAAGCAATTTTTCTTTGTTCTTTTGCTGACGAAGACACAGGCTCTAATTGTGGTATAGTTGCCGTTAAGAATGGTAATGAAGAGTATCACAACCCAGAGAACATCTGTATTGATAATTTCTCAACAGCATTTGCAATCGCTGTAAACTATGGCGATGATGCCGTAGAGAATGTGGATATGTTAGTTGAAGAGGAATGTTACACAGAAGAGGAAGGCAAAGAAATTATTGAAATTTTGGAAGGCAATCATCCTCTTATTGTAGCAGGAAAAGATTTAACCAACGCCGATGTTGAAATGTTTACTTCAGAGATTAATTTTTAAATTTTAGGGGGAGCTTAGACTCTCCCCCTTATTTTTTTTATTTTCTGAGCTACGGACTATCATTGGGGTAATAGGTAAGTATAATCAAGGAGAACAGAATGGCTGAATTTCACAACACAATGATGGGCAAGCAATTTATCACATCAACTATACCTCAACTTGTAAGAGCAGTTGAGAAGTTGAATAAGAACCTTACTCCCGAACCTATTGTAGAGTATGAAACTAAGATAGCAATGCTCTATGTCAATGAGGGGGGCAGAAGAGAGCTTGAGGATATTGAAGGACAGAAGTTTGATACACTTCAAGCAGTCCTTGATGTCAATGAAGAAATCGCAGTGTATGGCTTAAGTGACTTCACTGAAATGTTAAACAACAATGATTCAGAATGTGATGATGTTCATATCCAAGATAGATGGATTGGATACATTGAACTGAAAAAGAACGCAATCAACGAACACAGAGCTAAGGAGAACAACTAATGTCACAATCATCATTATCACAGCACTCATTTGAGTTAGAAATTGAAAACGAAGAAGTTACCAAAGAACAGCTAATGGATATGTTCTTTGACAGTGACTTCACAGAGAATGAAGACTACTTCCGTGAAGACACACTTTCACTAGGCTTTGAGAGTGAAGCAGAGCGATTGGCAACAGAGTTCCTCGCCAATGAGGAAATGCCTGCCTATGATAAGCTAGAGGCTTGTCTATCGGCTCAGTTGGAAAGTGATAGTAATTATTATCAAGAGTATGATATATTTGCCACTCGCATTGAAGACACTTATATCTTTGTGGTGTCAATGATGATACGATGTTAAAAATTCCGTGGTTGGGATAGGGGAGGGACTGAAAAGTCTTTCCCCTTTTTAAGTGGCCAATATAAAATGAGCCGCACCTCTAATTAACTATTACCCCGAACATCAAGCACAGCTCAAGAATTTTCTGAGCTGTGAGCTATCTATGGGGTAATAGGTAAATATAACCAAGGAGATACAATGAACTTAGACCTAGAAATTATGAGCCCCGAATCAATGAAAGTATATCACCTTATCAAAGACTTCATTCGTCGCAGAAAACTGCAAACAGGTGGATGTAAGACCTTTTATACAATAACTGAGTGGAAGTACCGAAAAGAAGAGTTCCACAACACTTCACTACTTGTATTGGTCTATGATGGTTCCGAAGTTAAAGAGATTGTTTACGGACGATTTGCTGAAACCTTTAAGAACTATTTAGCCAAACACGGCTATTATATTGAACAAGGGCATCATTGGAATTGTGGTGTCTATAAAATTTCTTGAGCTACGACCCAATTAAGGGGTAATAGGTAAATATAACCAACAACACAACGGAGTTCAATATGAAACACGATTTCTCAGACCTAACACTAGACCTTACAGCAGACAACACACCTGTAACAATCTCACTATACCGTGGACTAGATTACGACAACTACCAAGAAGCACTTGAAGGCGGTGCAACTTATAATGTGAACGACTTAGAAGATATTTGCGACTTGAAACTAAGTCACTTTGAATTGTCAGGGGCTATGTCGGCGGCAGATATGCTTGGACAGCCAGAGATTATGTTTGCTGTTCACGACGATGCTCAACTATTCTTTGAGTGTGACAGCATTGTATTGACAGAGCAATTTGTTGAAGAGTATCGTATGCAATACTTAATGCACAGAACTGCACTTATTGAAAAAGAAGAGTTTAAAGCAACTATTCTAGGGTGGAACGGATATTTTGGTGGAAGTTTTGCTGTCAACTATACATACCCTGCAAGTTTTACCCAAGAGGAATTGAATGAATCAGCAGTTGCATTCATTCAAGACATCTCTCGTGACCACGCACTTGATTCTGACCCAGATTCACAAGACCCAGAAAATATTTTATTTATTACAAATATCCTTTCTGGACACCAAGCAGACGACTTCAAACCATTTGAACACTCAAAAGGACGCGACCAATACAACTTCCCTGTTAAAATGCCAAAATGGGAATACAAGTTATTAAGTGGTAATGTTCTATGGTGTGGTGGTGACTATGGGACAGTTGAAGCCCATACAGAATCAGATGCATTGGAACTTGCTAAGGAAGACCTTGCAACTCACTTTGCAGAAGTTAATAGAAGACTTCAAGGTTATGATACATTTGAGTTTTCCGAGGATGATATTGAAATAATGCCAGTATAACATAAGGGGGCGAAAGCCTCCTTTTTTTATTTTTTTTTATTTTCTGAGCTACACCTAATCTATGGGGTAATAGATAAATATAACCAACAACCAAGGATACAAAATGAAATACAATATCATCTCACAAGGCTTCTCAGTACCAATGAATGCAGACACTTCAGAGATTACACCAAACACTGACTTTGATGTAGTTCTTGAGGATGGTGGCGTAGCTACTATTCGCTTTATGTATGAAGAGGATAGAGAGGCAACAACTGACTATTACCAATCTCGCATCACTGATGAAAAGACTTGGGATAAGGTATGGGAAAACCTTGGAGAGGGTAAAATGTACTACAATGATTGGACTAAGGCTCAGTCAAGTATGGAAGCATTGGTTACTGATGCTCTTAATTGGTTAGGTGCAGATAAAGAGCGAGTATTAGATAAAACTTTATTCACTCACTTGAAATAATATAAAGGAGCTATTTAGCTCCTTTTTTATTTTCTGAGCTACGGACTATCATTGGGGTAATAGGTAAGTATAACCAACAACCAAGGAATTAACAATGGCAATGAAAACACTATGGTTTCGCTTAGGTGTAGAAGTTGATATGCCCGAAGAAGTTTACAACGCAGTCGTAGATGGTGATATGGACGCTCTTGCAACTCACATTAAACATAATGGTCTTAATGTTGACGGCGATGCTTATGCACCTCTTAGAGACGAGGACGGCGAATGCACAGGGGAAGAGTTAGAAATCTCTTTACCTTCACTCAAATTAGTACAGGAGTTATAAGATGAAAGTAAGTGTAACAGACATTCAGTATGATACTGACGGCGAAGAAGTTGATTTACCAACAACCTTAAACATTGAAGTTCCTGATGATATGGACGGCGAAGATGTTGAAGAGTATATCAGTGATGAAATTTCAAACATCACAGGGTTTTGTCACACAGGTTTCTCAACTGACTTTAAATTCGTCACTTATATACAAGAGCAAAAATATATCAAAAATGGTGGTAACAACTGCCCTCATTGTGGTAGTGATGATATTAGTGGTCTAGGCTTTGAAGCAGATGGTAATTACGCTTGGAGAGAATGTGAGTGTAATGAATGTAACAAAGAATGGAATGAAAACTTCACATTGACAGGTATTTCATTGTGAGTTCTTGTAAGTATTGTAACTCCTCTTCTTATGGTCACGGCTGTTCACTGAGTCCTAATGGAGTTCACGAACATAATAGCAACGATAAGAGCTGTGAGTCGTGTGGCTCTACCTCTTATGGTCACGGCTGTTCATACCACACTGAGAAGAAGCATAGACACGGAATTGGTAACAACAAGTGTAGATGGTGTGGTTCAACAAGTAGTGGGCGTGGGTGTTCTTGTAGTCCTAGTGGAATCCACGAAAAATAATTTCTGAGCTACGCCCCATCTAAGGGGTAATAGCTTAGTATAACCAACAAACAAACAACGGAGTTTATTATGGGTATGGGTGCAGCAGCGTGTCACACAAATGTTATTTCAGTGGACACACTCGAAAAAGTAATTCCACTTGAATACAAAACATTCATTGGTAAATGTAAAGAGGTGGGCATTGATTGTGAGGATGCTTATGAAATGAGTAAATTTGAACAAGGCGAAGCAGAGGAACTTGACTTTCCTAATAAAGGTAAAGATGAAAAAGCAGATGAAATTGCTATATCTGACTTAGAAGGTATCTATTGTGCCTTACAAGAGAACTTCACCGAGAAAACAGGTCTTTATATCAATGTCAATGGACACTCTGATGAAGAGGGTGGACGATACGATGAAGTAATGGGAGTCTATTGGGAGGTAGCAACTATAACTCAACGAACTCCCGAAGCAATCGCCTTTGAAAAGCAGTATGGTAAAAATTGTATTAAACCTGTTAGCTTTACAATTTGGTGCTAAAAAAAAATTTCTTGAGCTACACCCCATCTAAGGGGTAATAGCTTAGTATAACCAACAACAACCAACGGAGCAAGACAATGGAAATCACAAAACAACTACTATTAGAAAAACTTGAAGCATTACGCTGTGGCAACAACGAAGCCCTTGAAAATGAAGAAACTTCTGATGATGTGTATGAACAAGAAGAAGCTATCCGAGATACATTTGATATGGTTGAACGAATGCTCAAAGAACTTCCCGATGATGAAGCAGAGCCAGAGCATTGTTTTAATCCTATCACAGCAAAAGAAGTAATCAATCATTTAAAAGGCTATCAACCCGATGCAAAAATAATTGCATTGATTTGGGGTGAAAGTGATGTTCGTGGATTGAACAAAGATGAAGATGGAAACGGCGAACTTGATGAAGACTTCCACGGAACACCTCTAACCGATGATGAAGTCAATAGAGTATTGGCAAACCTTACTCACAATCACGATGCTTGTTATGGTGTATCGTGGGACACAATCAGTGACACAATCAGTATGATTAAAGATAATTAATAAAAAATAGGTGATAGAGAGTGGATAATAATTCCATTCCCTATCATTTATTATCAGTTTAATAAAATATTTTTTCTTTTTTATGCCCATTGAAGAAAAAGTTATTATTATTGTTAAAACCAACAACAACAAACCAACCAACTAGGAAATTCAAATGTTAGATAAAACCTTAAATACTACATTTAGTAAAGAAATTGAAGCTGTATCTTTCAGTCTTACTATTGAAAAAGAATTAGAGTTAGTAACTCTAGCACAAGCAGGTGATACAAAGGCTCGTAATGAATTACTTGAATCACAGCTAAAACAAATAACAGGTGTGGCTCGTGCTTATGCTGACTATCGCAGTCCTTTATCCGAGTTGGTAAATGAAGCTGTATTAGGCTTTGACCACGCTGTTAAAAAATTTGATATTTCTAAAGGACATCGCTTTGTTACTTATTATCGTTGGTGGGTGCGTGACTATGTAAATAGATATATTCTTGAAAATAGAACAGTCCGAACTCCTATGAATCACGCTAAAAAAAGTGCTAGTAAAATTCAAGAAGAACTTGAAGCAGGCAAGGTAGTTGTTAAAATGGCTGATGTGTTCTCAATGGACAAACAAGTGACAGCAGGAGAAAGCACAACTTATGGTGACTTTCTACAATCACAAGTTTGTATTGAATCCGAAGTGGACACCAAGCGTTCTATCAAAAAAATACTAACCTTTTTAAGTAGAACAAGTCGTGAATGGAAAATCTTGAAATATCATTATATAGATGGTATGACAATGGATGAAATTGGTGACATTTTTAGCATATCTAAGCAAGCTGTATCGTTTAATATGTTGAAAACAATCAAGCGACTTCGTTCTCATATCTAAGTTAAATATGATTACATAAAAGAGCATCACTAAATTAGTGGTGCTTTTTTTATTTCTTGAGCTACGGACTATCATTGGGGTAATAGGTAAATATAACCAAGGAGAACAATATGAAACAGAGAGAATTTAACTACATCACAAGAGAAGCACAAGAACAAGCATCTAAACTTAAAGAGAGCTGCAAGTTTGATGATAAAGAGTTTTACCAATGTCGCAATGAAATGGTTAAAGAAGCCGTATCATTGAATGTAAAAGAGCTTGTTGAATGTACTAACGCATCTGGCTATCAAGACCAAATCGTTGAAGGTATTGTGGATGGATTAGCCAAGAGTCACAGATACCTTCAAGGGGAGTTTATGATGGCTCTAGGCAAAGCCCTTGTAGAGTATGGTAAGATTTCAACTGATGCTCGCAATCAAGCTGGTGTTGAAATGTCAGCAAGAATGGGCATTGTAGCAACTGCCTATGAGCATACGGCAGATGATATTAAACAAATGGTGTTAGGGAGATAATATGAACATCACACCAATTAACCTAGATTACCTCACTGCACCTCTTGATGATATTGTCAAGGGGGAGGTGTCCCGAATTAACCTATTACTTGAAGACTTGAAAGAGGAGGGGAGATTATGTGGAGAAGCAGGTCGTTACCTAATTGCCCAATTTAAGTTCAAAGGTGATATGGATGCTGTTATTAAAGAAGCAGAGGAGTACATTGAACACCTCAAAACAAATGGTTTAACTGATGCCGAGAGAGTTCCATTTGACGCTCAGTTAATGAGAGGGAATGAGCGTTACTACGAAGAAAAAGATGAAGTTGAATCTCGTGAAGAATTTAAAACATCTATGAAAAATGGTGATACTGAAAGTATGTTTATTGCACTTAATCGTACTTTGAATATTAGAGATAATATGCACAACAAAAAAGAATGTATCTGTTACTGCAACTAAAAAGGAAACACCCTATGTTAAAAGAAGCCGAACTACAAGCAAAATACACTGATGATGAATATCAAGACCATATCGCCGATTTCAATGCCGATGCCGATGCAACAAATGAGCGTTTCCAAAATTGGTTAGAAGAACATACTCCCGACTTGAAGCGTATCTATGTTAGAAGACTGATGGAGAATGATGAAATGGTACTTGAAATGGGCTGTATTGATTGGGCAAGACAAATGTTTATTGCGTGGGATTACAATCGTAAAAAAGATGAACGCATTGAACAAGAAATGAAGGAAATGATGGGAGAGGTTTAATCATTCCTGAGCTACACCCCATCTAAGGGGTAATAGCTTAATATAACCAACCAAGGAGACAATATGTCAACACGAATGAATAAATCATACAATACAATCGTTACAATGTCAGATGATACAGAAATTGAATTCACGGTAGATGTAAAGAGTGAGGAAGAACAGGGCTGTATGCCAATCGTTACTACCTTTGCACACACTACATCATCATATCTCCAAGATGGGATGGCTTACGACTTTAAAGAAGAAATCAGAGAAGCCCTAAACGAATGGTTTAAGGATGATGCCTGTCAATCAGATATATTTGACGAGTTCTCATTCACATTTGATACCATTACCAATGAACTCACAAGAGATGTATTTGAAGAAGTTAATGATAACTGTGCATCATTTGATGATGTTGTAGAAGCAGTTAAATCCGAACTATCGTCTGTAAGTAACTCTGACCTAGCAACAATCGCCCAACAACTTGGACTACAAGTTGAATACAAAGGCGATGAAACTTTCACTATCAATAGAGGGTAATCTTATGAATGAAGATGAAAAACAAGAATTGGTTGATAAAGTAATTGACCAAATTAAAAGCGACCTTGAAATATATGACTTAACGGCTATTGATGGATTGTTGATGCTCGTTGACCCTAAACTCTTAAAAGACTATCTAGTAGAGGAAGACTAAGATGAAAAAGCAAGTAACTACCCAACTAATAGTAATGCTTGATATAGAAGTTGATGTCCAAGAGGGGGAAACTACCCAAGAAGCCATTAACTCTATCATACAAGATATGGACTACCAATTCACGGAAGATGAACAGGCCAATGGCTCAATCATTCACACTCAAATCATTGAAGATGAAATAGTTTCAGAAACTGACATTTCTTGAGCTACGCCCCATCTAAGGGGCGAAAGCCTCTTTTTTGTCACCTCTATATAAAAAAGTAGACGCACCTCTAACTAACTATTACCCCGAACTTCGACTACAGCTCAGGAATTTTCTGAGCTACAAGCTATCAGTGGGGTAATAGGTAAATATAACCAACCAACAACGGAGTCAATCATGGCAACAATCGTATTATCAAACCCAATAAAAGACCTTAAAGGACTTAACTTAAAGGCAGTCGTACCAAATGCAAAGAAACTCCTATTTTATATTGAAGGCGAGTTGGTACTTGATTATGATGGCACTGACACAATGCAAGACGAATGGCACGCCCTTCATTACAAAGGCAAAGACTATGACCTTCACATCTACTTTGAAGAATGGACAGTAGAAGACCCCGATGCTAAAGTTATCTTGTATGGACTTGAACAGCACGATGATATGGCTGGCGTACACCCTAACGACATTCAAACTAACCACAGCAATTATGTAACTACTGATATTGAGTTTGGCTTTGATGTTAGAACAATCTTTATGAAGCAATGCTCTATCTCTAAAGAATGGTTTGAAGAAGACGAAGGCTATATCAGTAAAGAGGCAAAGTATAAAGGTAAGTGGATTTCATTTGAACACGAACCAGAAGATGATTAATTTTTTTTTTTATTTATTGAGCTACGACCCATCTATGGGGTAATAGATAAATATAACCAACAAGAACAACAGGAGTTCATTATGAACGCAACAAATGACACAGCTAAAAAACCTTACATCAATCTAGTAGTAAATTGTAGTGTTTACGATGAATACGCCGAAGGCCCAAGTTTTGTAGTAATCAAGTTTGATATGGACACTCTCCTAGAAATTGGTAAATATCGCCGAGGACTTGAAGAAATGCAAAACATGGGATTAAACCCTCACAAAGTAACCTCATTTCATCACACAGCAATGTTCCTTGACCCTATTGAGGCTAATCCATTAAATGAAGAAGAACAAAAGTCCCTACGATTCTTGTCCGACTGTGACAAAATAGAATGGGAATCTCGTTTCGAACCTATTGATGAAGATTATATCCCACTTGAAGATGGTGAGGAGGATGAAGAAGTTGAATGCTCTGAGCTTGACTACCTAGATGGAGACCACTGCATTCAAAGTGATATGATTAATATCACTAACGACTCAATGTCATTCACTGGATACATCAAATATACTGGTGTATTGATTGAGTCTAGTGTTCTCCGTGAAACTGAAATGGATAAAATTACAAAATGGGTGGAGGAACTATAATGCCACTCACTACCGACGATGCAGTCTTCTGTCAAGAAGTAACCGTGACAGACAGTCATGGCATTAAAGTCCAACTAGCTGTCTATCAAGACACATCTACCAATGGTGTATTCGCCATTGACTCAACCTTTATTGAACAAGAAGAACCCGAAACTATCCCAAGTCCGTTCAATGAGTATGCACACCTTAAACTTATAGGAGATTAAATTTATTTTTTTATTTCTTGAGCTACACCTAATCTGTGGGGTAATAGGTAAGTATAACAACAACAACAACAACAACAGCAGGAGTTCATTATGAACACAGAAGACATCAAAAACGCAACTGACGAAGAACTTGATATTATGGTAGCAGAGGCAGAAGCAAAAGAAGCAGCACAAGAACCTGATGTACATCAACTATTAATGGATAAAGCTTATAACGATGAAAGAGCTCGTGTAGATGCCTCTACTAATGGTAATGAGTCGTGGTCTTATAATCGTATGATTAATGAAGCAACTGAACTTGAGCAGCTCGCCGTGGTACTTGGTAACTTAAACTATCAAGTTGAAAATGGTGGATTCAATCAATGGGTTGACAATGGCTACTGCACAAGTTACCCAATTATTGAAGAAGCTCTGACTGCTCTTAACACTGAGACTTCAAAGAAAGTATATGATATGCTTACTGAAGTTGGTGAATACCTTGATGATTCGGTTCTTGATGGTACTATGAAATCTAATGGATGTGGTGGGTGGTACTTTGATGATGAAAAATGTGGTCGTGAAACTGACACCTGTTATGGTTGTGGTGGCTCTGGTGAAATTGATAATCCAGATTTTGACTGGGATGATAGTGATAACTGCACAGAAGATGAAATGCTTACTTGTGATGACTGCGAAGGTACTGGCGAAGTAGAAGGAGATGTTGATTATCCTAACTTCAGTGGAGACTATCGCTGTAACGACCTTGACAATGCGTTCTATGATATTAATGACCAATTCCTAAAGGATATTAAAGAGTATATTATTAAGAAACAAAATACTAAGGATAGCAATGACTAATCGTGGTGGGACAATAGCAGGAAATGGCATCCAATAGGGTGCCATTTTTTTTCTTGAGCTACAGGGAATCCTTGGGGTAATAGATAAGTATAACAACAAACAACAGGAGGCCATCATGGCTACAAGCAAACAAACAACAGTAGTAAGAGCCGCAGGTCTGATTATCAAAGATTCAAGCCCAGAGGATGCTGTGGACTTTGTCCGTGCAATCATTGAAGAACTTAATAACCACCACGGCGATTCTGATATGTTTGAGTTCGCAACACTTTACTTTCCATAAAGCTGAGCTACGAGGAAAGTAAGGGGTAATAGATTAGTATAACCAACAACGGAGAAACCATTATGAAAGCAGTTCTATTAAATAAGTACAGACCTAATTCTCGTAACATTGCAGAATCAATGTGGGGAATTGGTGGGACTAACTCACATAGAGTAAATCGAAATGGTGCCACTTATTATTCATGTGCTGGACACGGTGGATATATCGTATTGGCAAATGCTCTCACTGAAGAGGAGAGAGCTAATATTGACAAGCATATCCAACCCGAAAGTATTGAACTTATCGTACAAGCCCAAGCAACAGGTGATTATGTAGTTGGTGTATTTAATCATATGAGTAGAGGTAGAACACGAGCCAGAGTTGCTTATAAGGCATACTTAGGAGAAGTAAGACGAGAGAAGTTCTTTATCTATACATTTGAAGAGGATTGTGCTTGGTCTATACTAGAAAAGTTCACTGATATTAGATTAAAGCAAGGCCAAGAACGCCCCGAGTTTTACCAAAATCGTGAAAATTTTATTGAAGAGTGTTTTCAACGATGGTATGGAAGTAAAAAATAATTACTGAGCTACGACCCAATTAAGGGGTAATAGATTAGTATAACCAACAACAACAAAAGGATACATCATGGGAACAAGAGCAAACATTCAAGTAGAATTCGCACCCGGAAAATCATTAGCAATCTATACCCATTGGGATGGATACCCAGCTGCAATGGGAAGCAAGTTGCTAAGTAATTACAAAACTAAGGCTAAAGCTTTAGAACTCGTGTCACATGGTGACATCTCTTCTCTTCAATCATCCTGTAAGAAACCAAAGGGTCACACCTTTGACAATCCTAAAGAAGGATACACAACTTACTATGGTCGTGAGCGTGGAGCAGATGAAAATGACATCCAACCCCATGTAGTTGATACATACAAAATATCTTCAATAAAACAGGGACAGGAGTGGCAGTATCAGTTCACTAAAGGCAGATGGTTCGTTGACTGCAATACAGGTAATTGGCAAATGCTTACAGCAGAGCTGGTTGCCGCCGATGGTGAAGGCTTCTTCTAGTGGCTAAAGCCCAACTCTCTTATACAGAGGCTCAGAACATCATCAGGGAGCATTTAAAACTTCCTGTTGATTATGATGTAGTAATTGAAAGAAAGGATGCAGAGCAGCGTAGAAAGAAATAATTTTTTTTTATTTCTTGAGCTACACACAATCCTTGGGGTAATAGATAAGTATAACAACAACAACAACAGGAGTTCATTATGAACACACCACAATTCTCAAACTCAGACCTTCAATTCGACTCAATTGGCGAAGCCATTGAAATGAACCCAAGTGATATTAAAGCATTCTTTGATGAAAACCTTGATAGTCCACATGGTTTAGAGATTCAAGACCGTTCTTACTTCTATATAGGAGAACATAACCGCGACCATGACCGTGACCTTGCTATGGTTCTCCTGCTCCGTGCAATGCAAAATGACGACGGCATACAAATTCTTGCAATGATTGATGGTGATGAAGTATTAGTCACTATTGATACAATTGAAAGAGAACACGATGGCTCTCTCTATGTAAATGTAAAAGACCAAGATGGTGACTACTTCGCTGTACCTATCACTGCTCTAAGAGCTGAGGGCTATGAAAATCCTGCTGCTTCTCCTGCTACTAAGAAAGAAAGTATTGCTGAGGCAACCTTAGAAGCACGAGAAGATTATATTTTGAAAAATCGTGTGACTGATGTTCGCATCGGCGACTATGTTGAAACTGTATTCCATAAACATCGTGGACGAGTTACCAATATTTCAGAATGGTGTGATGCAGGTAACAGCAACGCTTGGTTCAGAATGCAAAACCCACCGTATGATAAAGCTCAAAAAATGGAACGCTGGATTTCAATCCTGTGTGATGGTAGTGGCTCAGTATGTGTTGCAGAATCTCGTGTTGGTATCATTCCAAAATTTGATTTTTCAAATCCTTACGCCGAGAAGTATTTCCGTGATACTCCATCATTCACAGCAGAGCAAATTGATTTAATCAAAAACATTGCTAAACCATTGGTAGATGATGGAGAGAACCTTGAATACACTAGAGGTATCTGTGAACTGATTGCTGACATTGATGGTAAACCTGATATGCTTCAAGAAGTGCGAGCAGAAGAACTTAGAGTAGAACTCACAGATTAATTTTTAAATTTTGTAACCCAATAAATAACTCTGTCTTAGTATAAGTATAACCACTTAGATAATTTTTTTTATTATTTAAGTGGTTGACAGAAACACTCACGTTTCTATATTAACCAAACAACAACAGCAAACAACAGGAGTCAATCATGACTAAAACAAACACATCGTCTGGGTTCAACTCAACAACCAAATCAGAACTATTTAAAATTGACCCACGATTGGTTAAGTTCGAACACAAGAACAACCCTCGTGAAGACTACGGTGATATTAAGTCACTTATGCAGTACATTGAAACAAATGGTACAGAGGGACTCCCTCCAATCAAAGTAAGAACCATTAAGGATGATGAAGGTAACACTGCCTACGCACTCATTCATGGTTACCGTCGAATGACTGCCATTACAAATCTATTGGCTAAAGGCGTGGAAATTAAACGAGTAGTAGCTCGACCAGTTCCAAGAGGCTACTCAGATAAAGATGAACTCATTGACCATCTGGCCGAAAACTCTGGTATGAAACTCAATGCAATGGAAGAAGCGAATATCTTCTCACAACTCATTAAGTTCGGCTGGTCACAATCTGAAATCGCTAAGCGTATCGGTAAAACTCAAAGCCATGTTTCACAAGTTATGAAACTTGCTGGCTCGTCTGACTATGTGAAAGAGACATTAGCCAAAGGGCTTATCTCTGGTGCTCTGGTTGTTAAAGTAATGAATGACAACAAAGGGGATGATAAAGCAGTCGAACGCATTCTCAAAGCCTCTGTGAAGAAACTCGAAGTTACTGGCGACAAAAAAGTGACCACTAAGAACCTACAAGTTCAAAGAGTGTCGAAGTATCGCAAACTATTCGACGGTGCTTATACACAACTTCGTGAAAAAGAAACTCCAGCTGAACAACTCATTGCTTTGAAAGATAAAGTTGAACCGATTATCCGTATGCTAGAGGAAGCTGAAAGTTCAGATGCTCTTGCAGTAAAACTCTTGGAGCTAGTTTAACTAGATTCAAGTTGGTTCATGTGCTATACACATGAGGGCTTCGAGGCAGAGTCAGAAAAGAAATGCCACCTTACAGTTGAGGGACACAACTGGTTTTGTTCTGTAGCTCAGTGGTCGAGCTGAAGTCCTAATTGAGACTTTGTGACGTAGGTTCGAATCCTACCAGAACAATTAGAACAAACCTTGGGTAGTGTAATAAGCTACTGCAAGAAAAGTCGGTGTGAATGCACTGCAAAACGGTTGACATCCCATTGGTGGGACACTATGGTAAACTTAATCGAGTCATCGGTTGGAATTACAATGAATACATAAGTGAGAGAGTGGTTCAATTCCACTCCAACCTCTAAAAGAGTAAGTACAGATTTTGGTTGTTGTTGCCTGTTGTTGGTCTGTGCTTGCTCACTCTTTCCAACCCTGCTAGGAGGGGATAATATCCTAGTACACTGTTGTTGGTGTTAGAAGGCTGCCTTTCGAGGTAGCCTTTTTCAATGCAACCAGATGTTAAGAAAAAAAGAAGCCGCACCTCTAACTAACTATTACCCCGAACTTCAGCCGTAGCTCAAGAAATTACAAACACGAAAAAAAGCAACCGCACCTCTAACTAACTATTACCCCGGACTTCACTCGTAGCTCAAGAAATTCCTGAGCTGTGGTCGACGATGGGGGTAATAGGTAAGTATAACAACAACAGCATAGGAGCTGAACATGACAAAAGCAAAAATCATCGACCTGAAAACATTCGTCGAAACTACTACTGAAGGAAAGTACACTGCCTTCCAACACCATGACCTTGCTATCATCGAGGGACCTAAAGGGGTGATTGTATCTGATGACGAAGGGATACACACCGTCGAACTATCGACAGCGGATAAAATCCAAATCGCGGTACAGTACAATAATGAAACATTGGCCATGATGCCAGAAGGAATGGGTGACGAGTTTATCGGCGTGCTGCTGGAAAGCAATCATATCAATGAGCAGCCATTAAATCAATACATCAAAACGTTTGGGGACCGGATTGAATCAAACTACCAAGAGCTGCTCGAATCAATCAAAGAAATTGGACTCGACCCCGAAGACTTCAAAAGAAATTAATAGATGACTGGTATCTATTGACAAATCACTCACAATTTCTATATTAGGTATATGATGAAAACAATAACTCTCCCAATAATAGCTGCAACTCTAATTGGCTGCAGCCATGACCATGCCGAACACTGTGAAGTACCAGTCGAAACCGTTAAGAACCAAATCGACTATCGAAGTATATCCGGTGAAGTTACTTATACATTAGACAGGGATGTAAACCACATTGGTCACTCGACGATGAAAAAAGTATTTAACAGTGAATTGCGTAAGGCAATGTTTAGGGCCAATAATAGACTAGAGGTACAAGGTCTTCCGGCTGGTACTATGAGATTTAAAGAAAATTAATTTTTTTTTTATTTTATGAGCTACGGCCCATCTATGGGGTAATAGATAAATAACAAACAACAACAACAGGAGTTCACTATGAACACAGCACAAAAAATCACAGATGACCAACTTAACCAATTTCTTAACAAACATGACATGAATTTTGATGTCGAAATGAAACCGACGCACATTACCGTCGATGACAATCAGATTTCAACTGGTGGATATGTGGCCATGAGAACGGATACCAACACGCCGCTAGGTCGAGGGGGACTCTCTGAAGGATTTCATCCTATTCAAAACCGTGACGCATTCCGAATTATTACGGAAATGTCAGGAGTCACTGGGCTTGAAATGAAAAACGGTGGCTCATGGGGCAATGGGACTGGAATTTATGCTCAGGTGTCTCTGGGGGACTTCCAAGTAGGTAAATCAAACAACGGTGACGCGGTTGGGAAGTACCTGACAATTGTCAACAGTCACGACGGCTCCAAAGGAATGCAAATTCTTATCACGCCCTTCCGATACTTCTGTAAAAATCAAATCGCTGCATCAATTCGTAATGCCAATGAGAATCAAAAAATCTCTATCCGACATACGGCAAGTGCAAGCATCAGATTAGAAGAACTAATCCAAACTGTTAAAATTGCTGATGGCACGTTTGTCGAAACTCAAGAGATTTACAATGAGTTGGCCAGCAAAACTGTAACAAATGACCACGCTAGGGAAGTACTTAACCAATTATTCCCAAAACCAGAACAAGAAACTGGCCGTGCTGCTACTATCTATGATAATAAAGTATTATCTGTATGGGAAAAATACCATTACGCCGACGGTGGACGCATTCAAACCAATACAGCATGGAATTTGTACAACGCGGTACAAGGAACGTTCCAACATGACTCTAAAAACACTGCTGCTAAACAAAAAAGTATCCTAATGGGTAGCATTGCACAAAAATCTAAAGATTCTCTACAAGCTGTAATGGAAATTTGCCTATAATCCTTAAACAGGGGAGGGGACTCCCCTACCCTACCCTACTTAATTTAATATTTTTAATTTTATTTTTTGACAAACAACAATTAATTTCTATATTTCGCATAAGGAGACAATTATGAGCGAAGCACTAAATATTCCTACTAAAAAAAATCAATTTGAAGCAGTCCCGTTTGTGGAATCTATGACTCAACACCAATTAAAAGTAATGGTGAAGAGATTGTGGGTGAATCTACAAGATATGGCAAGTGCATTGGATGATAATCGTCCTGACCTTGCCACTATGTTGGATAACTTACTTGATGGATGCAAAGTAAATCCTAAAACCATTAGACAAAGATACCAATATTTCAAAGTTGGTGAAGCTATACTTGAATATGACTCCAAGAACAATGTTATCAATGTCTTTGACAACACAGGTAAGCTACTTAACAAGGAATATAAAGGCGTTACCCTTACTAACATCAAGAAAAGTCTTAAAATACCCTTAAATGGTGCCCAAACCTCCTCTAAATAATTATTTTTTTATTTACTGGAGATATCCGGTGTATATTTTAACACTCTCAACGACTTACCAACACTTGAAACACAATTTAAATACGGTTAAAGTGTATTTTGACTCACTTATCAACATTCTATCAACACGATAGGGTAGGGGAGGGGTCAAACTGTTGATAGATTGTGAATAAATATGGTTAGTAATGCTCAAGTGAGCACTATTACCAATTCTTTCGAGAGATTTGATGTATATTGTTAAGTGAAGTGTACAACTTCTCCTACATTATACAACAAAAGCCCTTCTCGATAGCCTCTGGAAGGGTTTTTTGTGTCTATATACGAAGAAAGCCCCCATCAAATATAGGAGCTTTATACCAACAACAACGAGATAGAGGAAAACTCATGACTCAGGTAGTAATATAGATGACTGAGACTAACTGGTAACAATATATCGATAAAGGTTAACATAATAATTTAACTCGATTGACACATATTAATAAATTTCTATATTAATGAAAACAATAAACAGTAAGGAAACAAAATGAAAACAGATATTAAAACGATTGAAATTAATGGTGTTGAATATGTAGAAAAAGGTTCTGCAACTACTATTGAGTATAAACAACCTGAAGGTGAATTTCTACAAGTAGGTAAGAACTACTTTATTAGAACCTTTTCATTTCATTATGTAGGTAAACTAGTGGCTATCAATGAGAATAACCTTATCTTAGAGAATGCTAGTTGGGTAGCTGACTCAGGTAGATTTGGTGAAGCTCTAGTAAATGGTACATTGTCCGAAACAGAAAAATATGTTAATGATGTTGTACTATTTAGAAATTCTCTATTAGATGCAACAGAATGGAAACATGAACTGCCTAAAGTATCTAAATAATGATACCTTCACACTTAATAAAAGATAAGTCGTTATCTGGGTCTTGGTATAGGTCTTGGTCTTTGTCTGGGTATAGGTATTGGTCTAGGTCTAGGTCTGGGTCTGGGTCTAGGTCTAGGTCTGGGTATAGGTCTAGGTCTGGGTCTAGGTCTTGGTCTTGGTCTAGGAGTAGTTAAATGATACCTTCACACTTAATAAAAGATACGTCGTTATCTTGGTCTAGGTATAGGTCTAGGTCTTGGTCTTGGTCTTGGTCTAGGTCTAGGTCTGGGTCTAGGTCTAGGTCTGGGTATA
>Ga0233413_10000253_pt1 | contig 26877 bp, 26 predicted proteins | sample Na_anoxic_6_MG_FD_189019 | JGI IMG/M metagenome (GOLD analysis project Ga0233413, IMG submission 189019) | Seawater microbial communities from Saanich Inlet, British Columbia, Canada - Na_anoxic_6_MG | ecosystem: Environmental > Aquatic > Marine > Inlet | place: Canada: British Columbia...
ATAGAAAAAACTCCAACAGCAACAGAACACATAGTAGCATACAACTCTCGTAACGCAGAAAACAGTATGGTACGTCTTCATACAGGTAACGGTCATGGATCGGTAAATAATAAGATCCGTAGATTTAGTACTACCGTTGCAGATTTAGGTAACGCGATTACTTATGCAGATTCAGCGACAGATGGTGCAAGTTTTACGATAAATGAAGATGGCGTTTATATGATTAGTTACACTGATTCCGCTACCTCTGCAGCGGTTTATTTAGGACTTTCGCTAAATTCTACTCAACTAACTACGAATATAGAAGACATTACAGTAGCAGATAGATTATCATTTGTACTAACAGCGACTCAAGAAAATCCTATGTCATGGGCAGGGTCTTTAAATAAAGGCGATGTTATACGAGCGCATACTCAGGGTTCGGCAAATGCAAGTAAAGCAACATTCACAATCTCTAAAATCGGCGTAGGAGATCTTCTCGGGACACCAGTTCCAAGAACAGCTTATATTAAAGACGTAAAATCAAGTGGTACATCCGGTGGAACTTTTACAAGTGGAGCTTGGAGAACTAGAGACTTAAATACGCTAGAAGGTGATACTGAGTTTGTTAGTTTGAGTGCTAACCAGATAATTTTAGCCCCGGGTAAATATGAGATTGAAGCTTCGGTATCGGCGTATAGAGTAAATCTACATAAAGCTAAAATAAGAAACATCACGGATTCCACTGATGATATAATAGGATCTAATAAATATAGTACTAATGTACCTGCAGATTCAGATTTATCTCATTCAGAAGTAATAGGTACTATAAATATTACTTCTAGTAAAACTTTTGAAATACAACATAGATCTAGTGCGACTAGATCCAATGATGGTTTCGGAGTAGCCTCTTCATTTGGAGTAGATGAGATTTATACAACTATAAAAATTAAAAAGGTAAGCTAGGTTGAAAGAATTAACGCCTATCCAAATTAAAGAGAAACCACAGTTAGAGTCGCGATTAGCGGCTCTACAGGATAGAAACTTGGTAGCAGGTGAATTAAAGATTGGAAACCTTCTTTTACATTTCAACAATAATATCGTTGCAAATGATGACCGTGAAGAAGCAGAAAGATTAATGGCTCAATTAGAGCAAGTAGACGAGGATCAAGCAGAATTAAGATTGCAGTTTAAGCTTGAGGATATACGCCGACAAAGAGACAGAATTCTCGCAGCTACAGATTGGCTGTTTATATCGGATGTCCCTACGCCACAAAAGGATCGTAAGATTTATATGCAATATCGCCAGTATTTAAGAGATATAACTAGCGACATGAAAAGAAGCCCTGATACAGTAAAAGTTGAAGACTTCGAGCATTTTTTAAGAAGAAAGTACCCAGAAGAGTTTATGGACGGTGGAAGAAATAAAGTAATTATACACAGATTTACATATTACTACAGGAGTTAAAATGATAGAACAAGCAGCATGGATTTTACAACAATATCCTTGGATGCAACACATAGTTGCAATAATGGTAGTGTCGAGAATTGTATTCAAACCGGCATTTAAAATACTAGCAAGATACGTTGAATTAACAGTTGAAAAAGACGACAATAAAAAACTCCATAAGATAATGGATAGCAAGGCGTATAAAATGGCAGCTTTTATTATAGATATGTTAGCTTCTGTTAAACTTCCTGAAATAAAGAAGGGGAAATAGATGGCTGTTTTAGATCTTTTAATTGTAGATGAATTAGTATCAACTCCGACTACAGTTAGTTCAGACTTTGTAACAAGAGCTTCTGATATAACATATAAGCAAGATGCATTTGCTATTCAGATGAATTATGATAATGGCGTTAATGTTAATATGACGGTATTTCTAGAAGTTAGTTTAGATGGGATTAACTATGCTCCTATCTCTGAGTCACTACAAGTCATAACAGATCCAACAGGGACTATAATATACGATCTTGAAGATTCTGGAACTCATTATATGAGATTAGGCGTAACAGTAGTAACTGGATCTATTGATATAAACTTAGTAACCATTCAAATGAGAAGAAATCACTAAAAAGGAATAAAAATGGCTTCGCACTATATAAGTATAAATCTAAATGCCGCCGGTGGTAGCGATGATCGTAGAGTAAAAGTTTCTAACGACGACTCATTACCGGGGTTCCTCGAAGAAAAGATTGAAGCAGGTTCCACGAAAGTTGTTGTAACTACGACAACTCCCGGTGGCGCAGAGATCTTAGAAGTAGACGTTGACGAAACTCAAATCAATCATGATAATCTTTTAAATCATGAAGTAGATCAACATAGAGTACATGACGACACTACAACAACTACAACTTCACTTTGGTCTTCACAAAAGATTCAAGATGAATTAGATACAAAGATTAATGCAGCAACTCCTATGACTGATAACAAGCTTGTAAAAAGTGTTGGAACTTCAGGAGTAGATGTAGAGGCAACAGGGATCGACGTAGATGATTCAAATAATGTAACTGGAATCAACAATCTAATTATTGATGGAGATCTTACTGTAAACGGCGACACTACTTCTGTTAATACGGAAACTTTAGATGTTGAAGATGCAAATATAACTATAAATAAAGGTGGAACTCAAGCTTCTGCTGATGCAGGTAATGCCGGTCTTACAGTTGAAATGTCGGACGCTACAGATGTAGAACTAGGATATGATAGCACTACAGCCTCTAAAATGGCTCTAGGAGAGGTCGGATCACAATCTGAGATAATTACAGCGACTCATGCTCAAACTGTCTCAAACAAGACGATAGACGCTGATAACAACACAATAAGCAACTTAGAAGTAGATAATTTAAAAGCAGGTGTTCTATCAACAGATTTAGACGCAGCAGTTGATAATAATAATATTCCGGGATCTCAAGCAGTTAAAGATTATGTAGCAGCGAGAGTTGCAGAAAAAGACGATGCTTCTGAGATTACTTATACTCCGGCAGACGGAACAGATTACGATGTAGTACCAACTCATGTTGACGGTGCATTAGATGAATTAGCGGACCGTACAAATACAGTAGAAGATAACCTAACAGCACATTTAAACACAGATCCTGCTAAACATGCAGCAGCTCAAATAACAAATGTAGCGACAGGAAACATCGCAGCTACAACAGTACAAGCAGCTATCGATGAATTAGATACAGAGAAATACGCAGCAGCAGATTTTGATGGTGATTTTGATACTAGATTAGCTACAAAAGATACAGATAATTTGGCGGAAAGTGCTACAAATAAGTATGCAAGTCCTGCTCAATTGGATAAAGTAGATCATATAAGTGTAACTCAAGCAGTAGATTTAGACGACGTAGAAGCTAAGGCTTTATCGGCTCTACAGAACGGAGACAATATATCTGAGTTAGTTAATGATTCAGCATTTGTAGACGCAGCAGGAGCGCAAACAGCGGCAGTAGTTAACTCTACAGCAGGAAGTGAAACTGTTCAAGCTCCATCAGTAGCGGCAATGAAAGCTTATGTTGGACAAAGTGCAGGAGATATATTAGAGACATCTTTTACAGTAGTAAATAACATAGCGGTTTTAACTGACATTACAGGATTTGCTTTTACAAACGGATCGGTTAGATCTTTTGAGGCTCAAGTTTCAGTTGATAGAGCAGGAGATGGATTATACGAAAAGTTCGACATAGAAGGGATACAAAAAGCAGGATCATGGGAAATATCAGTAGAAAGTGTTGGAGATGATTCAGGAATAGAGTTTGATATTGATGCTACAGGACAGGTACAATATACAGCAACTAACTTAACTTCTGGTGGTACTTTAAAATTTAGATCGATAACGACGTCAAACTAATAGTAAAGTTGACAATAAACTATTTATGTAGTAAAATAAGGTTATATGAGTTTTAATAAAAAAGATGGAGAATTAGATTTTAGTAACGTGAAGATGACCCAATTAGGATCATCTCAGTCTATTAGAGCGTCTTTTTCCGAGTTAAATTCCGGACTTAGGACAATAGATACTAATACTATAATAAGAGATGCATATACTCATTTTATACAGGAATTAGACTCTAATGGTAATCCAACTAAGGTTACTTATTATCAAGCTACTTCACCAGTTATAGACGAGATGTTTTTTGTATCAGATGTAGGAGGTAATTTAGCTAGTAAATATATAGTACTACAAGAGTTTCTTACAAAAAGAGAAATAGTATTCTACATAAAAGTAGGAGGATCAGGTACAAATCCGGGACTCGGAGATGAGCAAGTAGCAGTAGATATAGAATTAAACGATCCGGCATCAGTAGTTAGACTTAACTTTATGAATGCTATAAAACAATATAAGGACTTTCAACTTGAAAGAGTAGGAGGTTATGTAGGAACCTCAATAAAGATAACGTACCTCCAGTTTGGAGAAACACAAGCCTTGAATGTTACAGATACCGGGTTTTTTGTTATTAGGAGAGAGGAAGGGTCTTCATTTGAAGTAGGTGAGGCATGTATTGAATATGACGTGGATCAAAATCCCATTTGGAATGGAAACTTACTAAAAGGAATGATATATAACTCTTTTGCAGGAACTTTCGAGAGTTCAGGATCTGCAGGAGCTGGAGATTGTGGTCCTATAGACTTTGTAGACGATCTAAAAGAGAATAACAGATTAAAAATAGATGTGATAGGATCTTTAAACTTTGCATCAACATCAGCTTGTGCCTATTTAAACCAAATAACACAGCAGAATAATATTGATCAAACAGGGGATATTTTAGTAATGGACAACTCTCCAATGAACAGCGATCCGGTAGTTATAGACCTTTCCATCTCTGGAGAGTATTTAATAACTGCCTCAGGTAACTTTGAGTTTGATTTAAAAGTTACAGCAGATACAAACGATGGTGCGAGAAGAACTAGTAGAACTGTACTAGAGAGGTTTAACACAGTAAACTCTCTATGGGAAGAGATTGACCCTAATTTAGGATCAACAGTAGCGTATGGTTATCATAGAAATAATGCTAGTGGAGAAAACACATCATCTAGTAAAATAATATTAGCAGTATCGGCTAATGATAAATTTAGGTATAAAATAAAGTGTTTAAATAACGGATTAATTAAGACTGTACCAGAAGGTATTAGTTTAAGTATAAAACAAGTATAACAGGAGATTAATTGTATGTCAATTTTATTAAAAGCGTATCAAGATGTAAATGGTGAACTAGTAATGGTAGAAGAAGGATCTTTTCAAGATATAGATTCTGTTTCAGCAGGATTAACTAGAGTACCCGGTAAAGATGTTAATGTATCTAACGATCTATCTACTAATGAGGACTTAGCAGCTAAGGTAAATCAAAGTCAAATAGTTGACGATAACACTTTCGCCTCCCCAAGTTCTACTCAAATTCCAAGTACATCTTCAGTTAAATCATATGTAGATTCTCAAGTAGAAAGTAAAGATGAAGCTTCGGAGATATCTTATGATAACTCTACATCAGGTTTAGCAGCAACAGATGTACAAGCAGCTATTGACGAAGTGGAAGGTAGAGTAGATGTTAGCGAAACAAATATTACTGAACTTACTACAAACCAAGACGATCTTATAACTCTTTCAGGAGTTCCTGAAAATAGTGTTGATTTAGGTACTTTTGCCGGATCTGTTATCGGAGATAATGTTACAGTAAAAACAGCTCTTAGTCAATTAGAGTCTGCAGTATCTTCTACTAGAATTACAGATGTATTCGTTGTGGCAGATATTGCTGCAAGAGATGCTTTAACAGGCATCGACGAAGGAGATGTTGCTGTTGTACAAGACGACGGTACAGGAAGGAGACATTCTTACATATATGACGGATCTGCTTGGATTGATATAAAAACAGGTGATCAGGTTTTTACAGTTAATGGACAAACTGATGACGTAGTATTAGATACTGATGATGTACTAGAAGGTTCTACAAATCTATACCATACAACTGCTAGAGCTAGAGCCGCAGCAGTAGTCAACTCTACAGCAGGTAGTGAGTCAGACCAAGCTGCTTCAGTAGTTGCTATGAAAAGTTATGTAACTGGTCAATTAGCTCTACAAGACGAAGCTTCTGAGATAGGATATGATAATTCTACATCAGGATTAGCTGCTACGGACGTACAGGATGCTTTAGATGAAATAGATGCTAATGTAGATGCTTTAGCTGCAATAACTAAAGAATATGTATACGTTAACCAAACTGTTGCTCAAACTGGAATACAAGCTACAGCAACTTCAATAGTATTTGATAATACTGCTATTAATTCTAACGGTTCGGTATTCACAGTAAATAATACTAATGGACAAATTACAGTAAATAAAACTTCTACTTTTAAGTTAGAATATGTACTTACTGCAGACACTCAAGATGGTGCTAGACGTACATCAGAGACAATTCTTGAAATAGATACTGGATCAGGGTTTTCTGCACTGTCTGCGGCTTTAGGTTCTGCCACAGCTTATGGATATCACAGAAATAATGCTTCTGGTGAAAATAGTGCAGCAGGTCAAGCTATTCTAAGTTTAAATTCGGGAGATAAAGTAAGACTAGTAACTAGAAGAGCTAACGGAACAGGGACAATAAAAACAGTCCCTAATGGTACTTCGTTTTCTATTGAGGAGAAGTAATGTCAAAAACGCTTAAGGCATGGAAAGATGTCGATGGTGAGGTTGTATATTTGGAAGAGGGTCAGTCTGGAGAGGGTATAATAGGTCAAGGATTCACAAGAGTCCCGGGATCTGATAGAGTAGTTTCGGATGACCTAAGTACTTATGAGGATTTTTCTAAAACAGCATCTGAATTAGAAGTAACTCCTACAGGTAATATTTCCTCAACAAATGTACAACAATCTTTAGAGGAGTTACAAACGGACATTGATAATATTGTTAGTGCTAATGGTTCTATTGATACCCATTCCGACGTAGATACGAGTACAGTAACACCAGTTAACGGTGATTTTTTAAGGTGGGATAGTACTGCAAATAAGTGGGAACCCGAAGCATCTTTAATAAGCACAACATATACTTATAGAAAATCTTTTGTAGCCGAAAGAAACAACACAAGCACAGGAAAACTTGCATTAGGTAACGGTTCGAATGCTTCGACAATGGGTGTGGTTATTACTGAAGGTTGCAAGCTTGTTTCAGTTGGTATCTCGTCTTCAGGTACTACAAGCGGACAGTGGCAAATATTCAGAAATGGTGCATCTATACATATTACGAATACGAATACACAACTTACTAAAGTTGATGATCTATCCTCGCCTGTAAGCCTAAACTCTGGAGATTACTTAAATGCTCTTTGTTTTAATGCAGGTGGTGCGGCCCACACTGTAACTTTTGAAGTTGAAATTACAAAAACTATTACGGGATTAAAGGGTGAACAAGGCGAACAAGGTACAGCAGGTTCAGATGGTATTGCGCAGGTAAGGACTGGAAACGGCGCACCATCAAACAGCTTAGGTAATGATGGTGATTTATATTTAAACAATGCTACAGGTGATTACTATACGAAGGTTAGTGGTGTGTGGAGCTTACAAGGTAACTTAAAAGGACCTCAAGGACCTGCAAGTCCTTCAGTTAGTATTTTAAAACTCACAAACACTTTTGCAAACAATATTAACTCAAGCGGTGGTGTTAACTATGGTGCTTTTAATACCTCAAGAATAATAGACGATTTTGGTTCTGACTTAACGGTTGCAACTAGTAGTATAACATTTAATATCACGGGTAGATTTAGGTGTGATTTTAATTTCTTTCTTAATAGTTCAAGTCAAAGAACAAATGTTTTATTTAGGTGGTCTATTAATGGAGTAGAGCAACGAGGTAGGTCTGCACACAACTACATAAGAACAAGTTCTAACCACGATGAAGCCTCTAGTTTTTTATCAGAAGTCTTAGACCTTTCAGACGGTGACGTTTTAAGAATAAGTTGTGTACAAATAGCAGGTTCAGGTACAGTCGAAACACCTTCAGGTGAAAGTATTTTCACAATAGAGAGTTTATAATGAGATTAGGAATTAGTTTTACGCAATATGTTGAAATAAACAACGAACTACCAGATAACTACAAACTAGGTTATGAATTAGCAGGTGAATACTTTATTGAAACAATATCGGCTTACAAAATTTCCGAAAAATTAGAACCTATTATTGCTAGTCTGTACAACCAAACACTAGAAGAGTTTCTGATATTATTAGATAGAAAACCCGACAGAGAATTATTAAAAGAAGCAGGTGAGGAAGTAAGTCAAAGATTTATGCAAAGAAATTCAGATGATAACATAGATTCTTCCCAGAGTGCGTGGGTACTTCACAGGTGTAATATTATAACAATGTATCTAGTGATAGGTGCATTAGTTGATGCTAAGGATATTCTTTTAGACCTAGTTCCTGATGATATGAGTGAGCCGTATCACTGGATAACACAAGAGAGAATAAATAAAGTTATTGAAGATATAGAAATAGCTTACCAAAAAGTCTAAGAAAGTAAAAAATAAGTTAATATAATAATATACTTACAAAATTAAAGGGTGTTAATTAGAATACAACATGTTAGAGGAAAAAGATGAGTGATGAATTTGATAAAAAAATAAGACTACAGGCTCTACAAAACCTTAGAGATAAGAATCTAGCTAAGAATAGATTCTCCAGTTCTGATATGAATAAGTTCGACCTTGAGAGAGGTAAAAATTTATCAAAAGGTCAACTAGATAATGACAGTTTTGTAGCAAAAGGTTCTAACAATCCCGATATAACTCCTTCTAGGACCGTAGTTGGTAAAACCGATAAAATTAATAATATAGGAGATAAACAAAATTTAATATCTGGAAATGATTTTGTAGCTAAACAAAAAGCCCTTGAAAAAGAACGTATGTTGTCAAGATTTAAAAAAGCCGCAGAGTCTGGCGACACAAATATGATGAATGCATTAAGAGAAAGAGCTAAGGGTATTAGTCTTGAAAATAAAGTACCAGAAACTTCTCTTAGAAAGGGTTTAAAGCCTCTAACTAAGGGACTTAAGTCTATACCTATAATAGGAACCCTAGCAGCTCTAGCAGGCTCTGAGGACGCATCAGCAGCTATTCCCATATTAGACAGCGCAGATAGTGCAGGTATGTCAGGAGCTGATGAGAATCAAATGATGGCTGAAATCCAAGGTAGAAAGGATTATGAAGGATCACAAGCTGCTGAAGATGCTAAAAGGAACAAACTAGCTGTATTAGCTAAGTTAGCGGAATTAAAAGGAAATCAATAAATAACTAATACATATTACATGTAAATTAGCAACTATATACTAGAGGAGATACTATGTCTAAAATGAAGATTAAAGAAGATTTACTAAAAATGCTCAGAGATGAGATGATGGAAGACCATGAAGAACGTGAATACGCTAAACCTGAATCTAAAATGAAAGCTACGATAATGGCTGATTCTAAAGAAGGTCTTATTGAAGGCGCAAAGAAGATTCCTGATGCTTTAGAAAAAGCTGAAGAATATCGTAAAATGCGTTCAAGTATGCACAAAAAAGATAAAAAAGAAGACAAATAGAAATTAAATAAGGGGCTTATATGTCAAGAATACTAAATGGTGATGCCATGATTAACTCGGCGCGTAGACGCACGATGACTCCCGACGATACTTCTGCATTTACTGACCAAGATATCCTAGATATTCTAGATGAGGAATTAAATGCTCAAGTTTTAGAGAAGCTTAAAGTACTTCACGGTGATAACCTAACAGTAGCTATAGACATCCCTAGAAGTGAAGATGGAACTTACGAGATTCCATATAGAGCAGTTGGAAATACATTAAGAGATGTGTCATTACTTCAAGGTGAAGTTTTATATGAGCTATCTCAAATAAGTATCTCTGAACTACCGGATCACTCATACTCCTCAGACTCTAGTAGCTATCTAGAGCTATTCTACATGGAAAACAGTACAATCAAGCTAGTAACTCCTTCAAGGTCTTATACGGCTATTAGAATGCGTTTCATGCTGCGTCCAAATGTTTTAACTAAGCAAGAAGAAGCAGGAACTATCTCAAATATAGTTGTAGACGATATAGCAGGAACAACTACGTTAGTTTTATCTAGTGTCGGTAGAAACTTCGTATCGGGCGTAGAGTATGATATTGTAGGGGCAAAATCTCCAAACAAGATCAAAGCTTTTGATAAACTTCCAACAGCAGTATCAATAGGATCTTCAGGATCAATAGTATTTAACACATCAGATCTATCAAATGAATTAAATGATATCAAAAAAGGTGACTTTGTTACTTTAGCAGGAGAAACTCCTGTTCCTAATATACCAACTGAAATGCACCCATTATTAGCTCAAGCAGCAGCAGTACAGCTTCTAGAATCAACAACTGATACAGAAGCTTTAAATAATGCTCAAAAACGTATGGATAAGATGGCAGCATCTATTCAAACACTAGTTGATAATAGAGTAGATTTCGCACCAAAGAAAATAAAGCCGAGACATTCAGCATTATCATCTGCTATTGGAGTTAGGCGTAAAAATAGAGGAAGATACTAATGGCTGAAAATAGAGCTAATATAATAAAGAATACTGGACTGATTACTCACGGTTCGGAACTTTCTCGCCCTGAAGGATCGCTTAATAAAGCTAGGAATGTTAATATAGACGAGGACGGAGTTGTAACTCCTAGACGCGGATTTAATGACTTCAAAGGTCCCACTACAGGCGGAGAAACAACATCTGCTATAACTAAGCAAATATTCGAGTACAAAGCTAGTATCATAAGACATTATCAAGATAGATTAGAATATCAAGATTCTAACGGAGACTTTCAATTAGCAAATGGAAGCTATACTGAACTTAGATCGGGCTACAGAACAAAGAGTCAAGAATCAAACTCAAACTTATATTTCACAACAGATTCAGGCATTAAAAAGATTTCTGCAAAGAATCAAGCAGGATTAAATCCAGATATGATTTCTAACGCAGGTGGACTTAAAGCAGGATATGCTTCGGGAACAATCGTACCTACTGTAGGGGGATTTTTACCTCCAGAATCAAAAGTAGCTTACAGAGTACTGTTTGGAACAAAAGATCCAAATGGTAATTTAATTTATGGCGCACCAAGTTCTCGTACAGTAATTACAAACTTCAGCTCAGACGTTTCAGAAGGTGAGCAATCATCGGTTACAATGACTCCTGCAGCAAATGGAAATATTCAAGACGGTGACTACTTTAACTATTCTACACGCGGAGTAAAATATACAATAGTATTTGATACTACAGGGGCGGAAGCAGTAAGACCTCAAACTTCGGATACAATAGGAAGTACATATGTATTTATAAATGTATCTGGTAATGTTGGAGATGATAATGTAAGTGCTGCAATTTTAGCAAATACTATGGCTTCAAATATAGCCGGAATAGAAGTTACCTTAACATCAAATGTTGTAACAATAACTAGTACAGAAGAAGGAGATGTTACAAATATCTCTGATGCAAAAGATTCTACAGGAGTAGACATACCTGCTACATCTAGAATATCTACAAATACTATCACAGATGGTAAAATAGCTCAAGGAGATACTGCAACTGTAAGAATAACAGGCGTTATCCCAAGTGAAGCAACAACAGACTATTTCTATCAGATATATAGAACTGGTTCAATTTCAGTAGCTTTAGGACTAACAATTAATGACCTAGATCCGGGTGATGAAATGAATCTTGTTTATGAAGCAGGACTAACTACGGATGAAATAGCAGCAGGTGAATTTGAAGTTACGGATACAACTCCTGATAGCTTTAGAGCCGAAGCTTTGCCGCTATATACAAATGAAGTAACAGGCGAAGGGATCTTACAATCAAACGAGCAGCCTCCAATAGCATTAGATATAGAACTATTTAGAAACTATATGTTTTATGCTAATACGAAACAAAAACACCAATTAACATTTACAGTAGTATCTGTGGATGATTTCATATCAGGATCTACAAGATTTGTTGTAGGTAATGGAAATACAAGTCGCTATTATACTTTCGTAGGTAGTGCCGAAGTTACAGATGTTACTATTACAGGAACTCCTGCAGATGGAGACTCTATCTTATTAAGCTCATCTAGTAATGAACGTGAATATTATATATGGTTCGATTTAGTTGGAGATTCTTCTGGAGATCCGGACGTTTCTGGCGCAATAGGATACAGAATTGATATCTCAGATACTCCTACAAATGATCAGATAGCTTCTAGAATTGAAACAGCTTTAGTAGATGTTGTTGATTTTTCACTTTCAGTAACTACAAATGTTATAACAATTACACATACAAATAACGGATATACAGACGGTGTTAGAGCCGGATTATCTTTATCTAACGTAACTATCGCACTACCTAGTGTAGCAGGTACGGGAGAGCTTCCTGCCACTGATGAAGGTGGAGATGTTTTACTTTCAGGACTTATCTCAGTAGGTCAATCAATTGATGAAACAGCTAGAAGTTTAGTTAAGATCATTTCAAAAGATCCAGATAGTCCAGTTAATGCGTACTACCTTTCAACAGGAGACGAGTTACCCGGAGAAATCCTACTAGAAGCTAGATCTTTAGAAGATGTTAACTTCTATGTAGCAATAGAGGAAGTAGGTAATGATAAAATAGGTGAAGAATTTACTCCTAATTTACCTTACTCAAAAGAAATAGAATCATTTACAGGAACAAATACAACTACGGAGATTGAATTAACAGGACATGGATACACTACAGGCGATGAAATATTTATTGGTTACTTTAAGGACCCGGCTATTCCTGCAGATCCTGATTCTTTTTCCGGTGTTTATACTATCACTGAGTTAGATCCTGTAGACCCAAATAAATTTAGTATAAATGTCGCTACTCCAAATACAGTAGTTGGATTTGTACCGGCATTTTCTACAATATTCACTCCAGATGTTGAATCAGATAATCAAGAATTAGGTAATAGAGTTTATTATTCTAAAGTAAATGAGCCAGAAGCTGTACCAACAATTAACTTTATAGATATAGGTCCTCAAGATGAAGAGATTAAAAGAATACTTGCTTTGCGCGATAATCTGTTTGTCCTTAAAGACGATGGAGTATATGTTATCTCTGGGACATCAGCACCTGATTGGTCAGTACGTCTTATTGATAATACTAGGATTATTGCGCCGGATTCTGCGGTTGTTTTAAATAACCAGATTTATTGCCTTACTGAACAAGGGATCGTAAGAATTACAGATGGTGGAGTTGCAATAGTTTCAAAAGGTATTGAGAATCTTGTTGACAAATTTACCAACAGCGTTACTAATTTCGAAGATCAAACTTTCGGAGTATCTTACGAGAATGATAGAGCATATATAATGTTTGCCCCAACAAAAGATGGGGATACATATTCAACACAAGCATTTAGATATAACATATTTGAAAGAACATGGTCAAGATGGGAATATAATGTAACTTGTGGAATGGTAAAAGAATCGGACGCAAAACTATATGTAGGTAACGGCGATAGAAACTATATATCTAGAGAACGTAAAAACTTCCTAAGAACTGACTTTTCTGATAGGAATTTTAGCTCTACAATTAATCAAAATGGAGTTAATGGAACTACTATAGAACTCTCTAGCTTAGTAGACGTAGAAATAGGAGATGTAGTATATCAGGAACAGGATGTTACACTTCTATATATAAATAACAGATTACTTAGAAAAATGGATCTATTCGACAGTGGTATTATAAAGCCAGTTGGTAGTACGATGATTGACACATTCAAAGCTGTTGCAGGTAATAATTTAGCTGATAAAATACAAGAAATCAATGATTATTTAGTAACATTAGATCCTGCTAATATCACAGCAAAATCTATCACTATGAATAACCTTCTAATAAGCGTTCAAACCCTCGTAGGAGAGCTTAATACAACAGGCACTGTTACAGCTATAAAAACTTACAAACTGCCTACAACAGTCCATTTCGAGTCTTACATCAAGTCTATCGATGTAGTTAGGAATCAAGTAGTAATTCATGCAGCAAGACCCTTTGTTGAAGATAGTGTTGAGATTTACAAGCATATTTCTAAAGAGATAGAGTGGAATGTTCAGCATTTTGGAGATCCTTCAGCTTTAAAACAAATTAGATACATGACTATTATGTTCGATCAAAATAACTTTAACGAAGCGGTTGCAAAATTCTCTTCTGACATATCTCAAGGTAAAGTGGAAGTTCCATTTCCCGGAAAAGGTATTAGTTATTGGGGAGATCAAGCATGGTCAGCTCCTAATGATTACTTTGGAGGAACTGGTAATGATGTTCCTTTTAGAAATCCAGTACCAAGAGGTAAGCAAAAATGTCGTTATATTACACTAGGATTCGAGCATGAAAATGCTAGAGAACAATTCCGTATATTAGGAATAAGTGCAGTTGTAAGAGCGATCAGTGATAGAGGATATAGATAATGAAAATAAATAATGTAACTCAAATAAAAGCAGAGGATTTTCCAGAAGACGCTCAACAAATGGCGGAACAATTAGGATTAGTTTTAAATCCTTTTATGCAGCAAGTTGTTGAAATAAATGATAATAGACTAGATTTTGAGAACAGAGTTGAGAATTTTCGTCAAGTAGAGATGACTGTAGACGCTACAGGTAAGCCGATCCTTAATAATAAGATTAATGTTGGGAAGACCGGTATAAGAGGAATTAATGTAGTAGCAGCGTTTAATCAGACAAATGTAGGTGGATTTCCTACTCAGCAGCCATTTATCAGCTATACGTCAATAGGCGGCACTACAATCGAAGTTAAGAATATTAGCGGACTTCTAGCTAATCAAAAGTACTTACTGAATATGATAATCTACTAAGATATTGATTTCATTAGAATATTGAAAATAGTCCTATTTTAGGACGATCAAATTAGCAACTATATAATGAGGAACAAAAAGGAATTATAATGGCATTTGTTGATGATCCAAATCAAAAATCTGAAAACGTAGCAGGAGCAGCTCCATTGAGTCAAGGTCAAGCTACGCCCCAACCGCAAGGCGAGTCAGCCCCCACTCAAGGAGATTCTTCTCCATCTACAATTCAATCAGGATCAACAGCACCAAAAACTACTAATAAATCTGGTAAAGCATCTTCAGGGATGTTTACAAACATTCAGAATTATGTAGCTAAAAATCAACCTCAAGCACAAAAGATGGCAGAAAGTACATTAGGTGAAATTAGAAAAGCTAACGAAGCATCTAAGACAGCTCAGAAGAACGCATTAAGCCAATTTTCGAGTCAAACAGAACAAGGTGGATTACATGATACAGCAGCTAGACAGGCTGAGTTAGAATCTTATACGCGCTCTCAAGCAGGTATGGCAGCTCCAACACCTCAAGCAACACCTCAAGTAACACCTCAAGCTGACGCACCTCCTGTAGATACAGCATCAGTTGATGCTCCAGTACCTCAAACAGGAATTGATGAGTCTCAATTTGCTAACATCTTAAACGCTAAATACCAAGGTCCTAGAAACTTAACAGAAACTGGAAATATATATTCTCAGCTTCAAAAGCAAGCTCAAAAGTCTGCTGATATGGGACAATTAACCCAAACTGATCAAGGTAGAGGTCAGTTAATGAAAGACTTAAATACTAGAGGCGGTCGTCAATATGGAGCAGGGATGTCTAAATTAGACTCTATGCTTATGGGACAACAAACCGATCAATTACAAGATATAATGAGTGCAGGTAAAGAAATAGGATCTTCACAAGATATAATGAGAAGTGCAGGTCAACAAGCTCAAGATGTTGCAGGACAAAGAGCTTCCGAAGTTCAGGCTACTAGAGATGCTTCTAGAGGGTCTTTTGGAAATATAGCATCAGAGAGGCAGACTGAAGTAGATAATAGAGTAGATGAAGTTGTAGCTAATTGGGATAATTTACCGGCACATTTTAGAGAGTCATTTTCTAATCCCGATGGTACTGTTAATCTATCAAAATTAGAAGCAGTAACTTTAGGAATAAATCAAGGAGAGGGAGTTTATAACCTTTCTGGAGAAGATCTTTTTGGATCAGCAGATAATGCTATAGTTCAATCAGAGAGAGATCGTTTAATATCACAAAACGAACAAGGTAATTTAGCTAGGTTACAAGCCTTATCAAACTTAGCAACAGGTATGGGCGATGAGAAATTATACGACATAACAAGCGCAGGAAAAGCAGATTACAGTAATATAGATAGAGCAGGTACTCAAACAGCTATGGATGCGCTAGACTTGGATCACGTTAGATCTCAAATGGCTAGCGCAGAAAGAGGTTTTAGAACAGATGCTGCAAAAGATGTAGTAGGGACAGGAAAAGGTCAAAAGACTTACAACAAAGGTTTTATGAAAGGTAGTGGTAAGAAACACTCTACTAGAACTTCTACTGCAAATGTAAAAGATATGCTAGATCAAGCAGGTTATGATTTTAACTCAGAAATATCAGATACTAATATAGGAACTAAAGATATATTAAACAATCTAGCATCTGCTATTCAAGATACAAGAAAAAATAGCACCTTTGGTGACTTAGGACAAGGTTCAGTTGTTCAAGGAGGGTCCGGAGCAGGAGCAAACTCTATGGTTCAAGACTATGGGTTTAATCCTATGAGTGATTGGGGTTCAACTCTGCAAGATGCTTTTGGAGGTCTAGAAGATAGTGGTAGAGAAATTGGAGGTATGGGAGGAGATGCTATAGCTACAGTTGGGGATATAGGAAAAGACGTATACGGTACAGCTTCAAAAGCAGTAAAAGATATAGGAAAATTCTGGGGCGGAGGCGGAAGCGACGCTCAATCAGCAGCTAATCAAATAGCACAAAATGCTGCCAATGCCAATTTACAAAAAAATATGGAACAGAAAATAAAAGACTTGAATTATACTAGAAGATCTAATATAATAGAAGGTGAAGACGCAGATTTAAGAAACCAAGCTTTAATGGATATTTTAGCTAATATGGACACAACAAATAATTAAGAGGTAGTATGGAATTATACGCAGCTTATATAAAAGAAAGAGAAGATAGAGAGTGTAAGTATACTGAAGATTGTTTCATTACTTACAAAATATATGGAACAGATGTATCAGTTTACGACATCTATTCTAAGCCAGAAGTAAGAGGTAAACAAGAGACTTTAGAATTTGTAAAAAAGTTCTACAAGGATCTAAAAGATGACGGAATAAAAAGAGTATTTGGATTCACCGATGAAAGAACAGAAGGGTGGCAAAATAGCGAAAGACTGATGTTAAAATATGGTTTTAAGTTATTAGGAAAAAGTCCAGACGATGATAAATATAATAATTATATGATGATACTATAGGAGTATACAATGGGTGGAAAAGCCGCAGATCCGAATAAAGCAGCAATGAAGCAGCAACAAGCTCAAATGGAGAGATTAGATGCTATTGACTTGCCACAGCTACAGAAATATCTACTAGATAGTCCTGAATTAGTTGGACTACTTGAAGCTGAAGGTATTGATCCTTCTAAAATGGAAGATATTACAGAGGACTCAGCTTTAAGAGAGAATCAATTAGCGGCACTACAAGGGCTTAAGGATCAATCTGAGCAAGGTTTAACGTCTCAAGATAAGTATCAGATGGAGCAAATGTTAGGAGATGTCTCAGCTAACGAGAGAGCTTCTCAGGCTCAAATAGAAGATCAAATGGCTCGTAGAGGTATGCAATCTTCAGGTGCAGCTCTAATGGCACAACAACAAAATAAACAAAGTGGATCAAATCAAGCAAGACAAAAAGCTATGCAAATGGCAGCTCAAGCTCAACAAAATAAGATGGGAGCATTAGCTCAATTAGGTCAACAATCAGGTCAAATGGCTAGTCAAGACTTCGCAAGAAAGTCTCAAGTAGCTTCAGCACAGGATGCAATTTCTAGAGCAAACGCTATGAATCGTCAAGGCGTTAACGCTCAAAACTTAGCAGCTAGACAACAAATAGCTAATCAAGGAACTAATATTGGGAATCAAAATAAGCAGATCGGTAATCAAATAGATCAGCAAAATTTCAATAATGCAATATCAAAAGCAAGTGGACAAGGTAATGTTGCAAATGCTATGAGTAATATTGCAGCTAATACTCCACAAGGTCCTAGTGACATGCAAAAGATAGGGACTATTGCAGGTGGAATCATGGGTGCATCAGCAGGTCCTGCAGGAGTAGGAGCAGGTGCATCAGCAGGTGGAGCAATAGGCGGAATGTTTGAAGATGGTGGTATAGCTAGAAAACAAAAAGAACAAGACGATGCTGATAAGCAACACGCTAGATTCAAAAAGAATTATATGAAAAGAGTTCATCAAGAATTAGAAGGTGGAGTTCCGAAATCAGAACCAGTTCATGCTCAAAATGGAGCAATGATGAACGGTCAGTCAAAAAATCAATACCAACAAGATGCAGACGCTATGGGGTTATATGATTTTACTAAGGGTAATTTAAACGATAACTTACAACAAGGTAATGCAGTAGGACTTGGAATTAATAATGACGCTGTAGACGCAAAAAATTATAATCAAGCACAAGATATGATAGCAGAAAAGCAACTAAGAGATCCTGACGCAAGTGCTATGGCTCAAGGTACTCCAGAGGGGATTGATGGCGCAGCTACAATGTCAGCAGTAGGGGATTTAGCTAAGTTACTTCAAAAAAAGAAAGGACCTGCTAAACAATTAAATTTAGGAGCTTTTCAAATGCAAAGACCTGAAAATGCTTTAGGGTCTTATCAACCTTTCGCAGATGGCGGTATTCCAATGTACGCTTCTGATGGAATGGGTGACATAGTTGATTCTGGAATGGATTCATATGCAGATGATAGAGTAGACGCTAAAATAAACGACGGAGAAGCAATTCTTAACGTACCGCAACAACAAAGATTCATGGATTTAGTTCGTGGGAAAATAAGTGTTGACGAATTAGGAAATGATGATATAGTAGAAGGAGTTCCAAAAGACTACAGGGACGAGCTACATGATAAGATAGAAGGCGGAGAATCAAGTGGATCTTCAGATAAAGTTGCAGGACTTGAAAAACTTCTAGAAATGTTGGGGAGAAGTTAATGGATATTGATAAACTTAGAAATGCTCTAATGGGATTAAAAGGTGAAACGCCGGAGATTCCATATGATACAGAAGCTAATCAAAGAGCTGCTATAGAGCAGGCTAATTCTGCTGTTGAAAATCCAAATACACAAACTAAACCAGAAAGGATTGAGGCAGTACAAGAGCAAGAGAGCTTAGAAACTCCACAAGGTCAACTAGATCAAGCTAGAGAAATAGCTAGTGTTCCAAGTAACCCATCGGCAGAAACTAATATTAGAAATGCTGTTGATAAAAAAGATGATAAAACTCCACAGCCTTCTCCAGAAATGCTAAAATATAAAGCACTTATCGATAAAATGGAAGCATTACAGAACGCTCCTAAAAAGGAAGCTTCTACAGGCGATACTGTTATGAATTGGTTAACTGGTATAGGTCAAGGAGCAAAAGTATATGCTGATATAAATAATGTTAGAACTCCTAATGTGGACTATTGGGGAGATAAAACAGCTAAAAAAACAGCATCTGCAAAAAAAGAAGAAATAGGCGGATTAAAGCAATTACAAGATGCTTATGGAAAGTATATGGCATTACAAAATAAAGATAAAGACAAAAAAGGCGATAAAAATAAAATATTCCAAACTAGATCAGGACTAGTACAGTTAGGAGAAGATGGTAAGCCTGTACAGATATATAAAGATCCTTATATGGAATCAGGAAGGAAAGTAAAAGAAGAATCATTAGATTTAAGAAAAGACTCTTTTAAACTAACTAAAGAAATGAAAGGAAGATTATCAGATACGGAAGTAGACTCTGTGAATAGATTTGATGATGGGGTCCGTATATTAGATGATATAGATGATTTATTAAAAAACACTGATGTTAACACTGATCTAGGACCTTACGCATCAAAAGCAGAAAGTATGCAGCAGTATATACCCGGAATGGAAATGGATGAGCCTTTTGTAAAGACTCAACAATTGGTTGGAATACAATTAGCAGATTATGTAAAATCTATTTCAGGGGCACAAGTATCGGAAGAAGAGGCTCAAAGATTATTGAAGAATATACCTAATATGTCAGATAAGCCCTTAGCTTTTAAAACAAAACTAGATCAATTTAGAAAAGATTTAAAAGAATCTAAAGACTTATATTTAGATAATATAGGGATACAGAAAAAAGGTGCTGAGAAATTTAAAGAAGGTAAGAAATCCTCAGAGAGGTATAGTACATCTCAAGAAAGAGGGATTGAAAATGTTATGAGAAATAATAATGTTAGTAGAGAACAAGCAATAAAAGCTTTAAAAAAAGCAAAGAAGTTATAATATGAGTAAAGATACTGAATTAGACTTATCAAGTTTTGATGAGGAAATTGAAAATGAATTAGACTTATCAAGTTTTGATGAGGAAGATAACATGTCAGTTTCAGAAGACGAAGAGATGTCTCCTCAACTAAAACAACTACTAGGAGTAGGTACTGGTACTGCTATAGGAAAAGGTCTTGAAAAGGGCGCAAATGCTATGTCCAAGCCTCTAAGTAATTTAGCAGAGGATATGGCATATAAATCAGTAGGGGGAACATCAACTCCAACAGGGAAGAAATTTCTAAAGAGTGAACTAGAAAATATAGGCAGAACTAGTAGCCCGATTACAACTAGATCATTAGGTAGAAGAGCATTAGATGAAGGGTATGCAGATGTATTCAAAGGAACTGGTACTGCATTTGAAGAAGTAGAAGATAAAATGCTAGAATCTATAGCAAATAAAAAAGATATACTATCAAATATAGATGCTCCAGTTAATTTAGAAGAAGTTGGGTTAGATATGTATAAGAATGCCTCAAAAGACATTGACCTAGCTCTGGGCGGAAAAAATGCTGAGGATACTCTTTTAAAATTGCAGAAAGATATGGAATACCTTCAAGGACAAAGATCTCTATCAGATGTAGAGAAAGCTAAAGTAGATGTTCAGAATAGACTAAAATATGAACCCGGAGTAGAGGCTATTTCTAGACCTACTCAAAAAATAGAAAGAGTAAAAGCTAAAGCTCTAAAAGACGCAGTAGAAAGTGGAGTAGAGGCTCAGGGAGATGAAGTTCTTCAAGAGTTTTTAAAAAGTAAAACTGACACTGGAGAACGTGGTATAATAAGAAACATGTTATTAGATAAAAACGTAAGAGAATCAGTTAGTCCTGAGATAAGTATAAAAGATATAGGTATGACAGGAGTAGGCGGTCCCGGTTTAGCAGCAGGTAATAAAGTGTTGCAAAAAAAAGGTGCTTCTATGGTAGCAAAAACTTCCGACCTTTTATCCAAACTGGCTAAATCTAAAGCAATGAAAGCACTTCCATTTGTAGGAGCAGGTATAGGCGGATTAGCCACTTATTCAGAAGCAAGAGCTGCAGGAGAAGATGTACCAGATTCTATAGGAAAAGCGGTAACATCTGAAGGACTAGAGAGTGTTCTAGGATTAGGTAGTTTAGTATTACCAGATAGTACAGGACCTAATAAGAAGTCTCTAGAATGGAGATTGGAAAACGGAGAAAAGCTAAATGCCCAAGAGTATAGGGAATTGTCAAATAAGAATCCTGCAATAGCAGAGAGTATGCTTAATAATCCAAATCCTACTATACAGAATTTTGGCGAACAATTAATGTCAAAGGAAAAGTCTAATAGTGAACTATTCCAATTACAACAATCTCCGGCTTTTAGAGAGATAATGCGAAGAGAAACTAAGAAAATGTCATTAGAATCTGATGGTGCAGAGCAAACAAGAGGACCTGCATCTATGATAGAAGGTGATGTTTTAGATAAAGTTAAAAGTTCTTTAGCTGAAAGAGAGTCTTCTAATAATCCAAAAGCTATTAACGATTTAGGTTACGTTGGAAAATATCAATTTGGTGCAGCAGCTCTGGAAGATTTAGGATATTTAAAAAAAGGATCTTATAAAGCTCATAAAAACAAAGCTATGAATATGCCGGAACTTTGGACACAAAGAGATGGTATGGGTAACTTAGAGACATTTTTATCTAGTGAAGGTATTCAAGATTCAGCAGTTTCTGACTACATGAAAATAAACTATAAGAGATTGAAAAATAAAGGCATTGATGTAGAGAATTTACCTCCAGAAGAAGTTGCAGGTTTATTATCTTCCGCTCACTTGGTAGGGCACGGAGGAGCTAGTGATTTTTATAAAGGGAAAGACTCTGAAGATGCTTTTGGAACTAAAGCCTCAGAATACTATGAACTAGGGAAAGGCGCAGCTACCGAAGCGGTAGGAGAAGGGAATAGTAGGGATTTTAATAAAGAGGCTACAGAGGCTGCAGAGCAGAATAATATAGATTACAATAGAGATGCTACAGAGATTCCAGAAGAAGCTTATAGAGAAGTAGATCGTGTACTCCAACAGCAAAGTTCTGGAGATATGTCGCCAATAAGCCAATTAGACAGCTTATTAGAAAAGATAAATAACATGAGTATCAGTCAAGATGATAAAGATACATTAGAAGACGAAGCTATAGCAATGGAAGGTCACAGCGACGGTAACAGATTAAAAGAAATGATTCGTAAACTAAATGGACTGAGTTAGGAGCTAATGTGGACAGATTGGAATTGGTAGTATCAAAGATTGATGATTTAAAAAGTGACATGAAAGATAGTCATGATGAAATGAAGCAGGATGTTTCCGAGATAAAAAGCTCTATGGTTGAAATAGAAATAGACCTTAGAAAGAATACTGACGACATGAGATACCACATAAAAAGAACCGACCTAACTGATGAAGTTGTAGAACTTTTAAGAGAAGAAATATCCCTAGTAAAAGAAAAGCTTACAATCACTTATTTAGCTAAATTAGCTGTAACAGCATCGGCAGGAATTGGAACTATAGCAGGATCTATTTACGGAGTTATTAAGCTTATAGATTTTCTATCGAAATAATTATTCCTCATCCTCATCAAATTGTTGAATCCATAATTCTGGATCAATAGCACCTATCATATTATCATCTAAAGTTTCCCATGAGACTATATTTATCTCATTACTAGCTCTACCATGATTAATTATATCTTCATTTCTAGCATAATTGTTACGCTCTATTTCTCTTCTAGGGTGTACCTTATCTAAGAAGTCTTCCATTTCATCTATTTGATCCGTATAGAAGCCGCAAAGGTCCCTATCAGCGTCCGTAGTAGTATTAGGTGACTTGTTATATATCTTTTTTCTCGCCGCCTTTATAACCTTGATTTGACCCTTTATATCGTCAACTGAAGCTTTATCTATCTTTAGCTCATGAATATCATCATAGCTCCAAGACTTACCTTTAAAACTAGCATTATAATATTCCCCATTAAAAGCGTTTAAAAACTCTTTAGCTTCTTCTGGCAATCTTTTGACATAATAATGATTATCCATATAAAACTGGCGTTTCTTCAGATTCATCTTTGGATCTAAATTTGGATATTTAACCTTACTTCTTTTCTTTTTTCCCACTGTTTTTCCTTTTCCCTGATTCCAAGGAAATGTTTTTTGTTTATTTTATCTCAGTTAAATAAGAACTTCTAACAATAGTATCAATATAATTAGGATCTGTAGAGTATAGAATAGCTCCTTCTGACCTTTTAAAATAAAACCCATCTAATTCTAATTTCTCCAAAAGATCTCTAAGCATCGGAGCCATATAAGTGAACCTCTTAGGGTCTGTTCCATGATGATGATCCTCAATTGTTATGGGCTGTTCTGGAGAGAGCATTGCTTTCGAAATAGCTTGTAATAAATTACCCGTAGTTCTTCCCGATCTTCTTCCGTATTCCCATACAATATTATATTTCTCTTCGTATTCTTTTATAGTATCTGATCTTTCTTTTACCCAACTCATTTCTTTTCCTTTGCAAAAAATTCAGCTTCAATTAAACCTTCTCGACTATAATCGAAACTCCTCTTATCTAACATATAACTTCGCTTCTTACCTGTTCTTACTTGGGTGAACTCTTTTTTAAACTTTCTAAAGAACTCTATCTTTGACAACTCCCCACCGTACACCTTTTTATAAGTATACCATAACATACTATTGTCTACTCTGTCAACCCCTGCAGTAATATTAAATAATCCTATAAAATCAGCAATTTTTGAACCATCTACAGAATGCGAAGATACCGGACTTTCATCCGGTTCTTCTAGGAGTTTTAATAAGTCTTCTACCGTGGCTGACATCGTTAGAGACTAAGCTTTACGCGTTTTCTAATATTTGAAAAGTAATCATAAAATTTAACCGCATTACCTCTTTTAATATTTAAAGGAGCAGTAATAATTGGACAGTTCGAAAATTCAACTAATAACGGTCCAAAGAAAGTATTATAAGTTTCAAGTCTAGTTCCCATTAAAGAAGCATCACATAAAACTAAAGCTACTTCATCAGCATGTTTACTACTAACAGCACTAGGTCCTGTTAACCATAACTCATCGCTAATCTTATTTCTATAGCTATTAAGAGTCATTCCCACTCTTTTCGACGCTACTTCTTCCATCTCTTTCACATTCTGATTAAGATGTTGTAATACTGATTCTAGTTCGCCACCTAATTCACCGCTTAAACCGCTTATAGAAGCTCTGTGAGACATTAACGTACCAGATGGTAGAATGTATCTATTACCTAGCTGCTGAACAGTCTGGTAGCCCATAGAAGCCGCAAAGATAGTGATCGTATGGAACTTACAAGGTAGTGCGTTTAAAGTGTCATAAAATAGCTGACCTGCACTAATAGATCCACCCGGAGTATATAACACAATATAGATGTCATTTCCACCGTTTTTACTACATAGATTAATCGCCTCTACCTGCTTTTTTGCTACGAATTCATCCGTAAAAGCATTATTGAAACTGATCGTGTTTTTATCGTTTAAAGTAATTGTCTTTCCGAACGATAACATCGGTAATAGTAGCATAATTGCCAATAATAATTTCATTCTAATCCTTTTGTCTATAAGTTAGTTTTATTTAATTTCTGAAATGTTTCATAAAGAGAACTACACTCTTCATCAACTTTCAAATAAACACTCCTAGCTTTTTGAATTTTATCAAATTGAAGATACATTAAAAATGAATTATCTAAATTAACCTCTGATAAATTCTCCTTAATACTAGCTTCGATCTCTTTTCTTTCTTGAATTTTTTCATCTAACTTAATTTTAATAGCCTTTAATACTCTCATTCTAATCCTTTGACAAATGGATGTTCTGGTCCAAAATAGTCGCTTACAAATTTATCTCTGTTTACAAATCTCAATAGTGGATGTTTTAAGTCCTCTAACTGTAACCATTTAAGCATTTTAGCAGATTTATTATCAGAAGTCAAGGTTAAAAGTGTATTTATATAAAAAATAATTGTACGCAATATTCCGGGCTTTTTTCCATAATATTTCATTATATAGTACTGATCTTCTGGCGGCAAATAAAATGCTAAAGGATAAGCCTCTGTTAAGCTATTTTGCCACATATAATTCCTATGCTCTTTACGAATCTTATATAGGATCTTAGCTGCTCTATAAGCTGATTTTAACGTCAACTTTTCCGCCTTAAAGTTTGGAAGGTTACAAAAGTTCCAATGATTAAAGTTAAGGTCCGATTGAGTTAATAATCCTAGTGAAGCCATTCCAATCACTTCATCTTTAGAAAGAGGAGGAGTTAACTGACCCGGAGATCTATCTATTCTTAAAGGAGAATAACTTCTGACACACTCGTTAAAGCATCCTAATGTAATCTCAAAGCTTCTAGTTTCAGGTGCTAGGTACTTAGAATAGGCAGTATAAATCCACCCATTATTAGAACTTGGATCTACTCCGTTTCCGGGTTTATCATGCCACCTTGTATATTTATCCTGATATTTATTCATCTTCTTTCTCCCATTTACAGTATTTAATAGCCTCATTATTAACTCTCAATCCTCTATTATTAAAAGGAGCTAACATTCCTGCCTCTACAGCTAGGTACACAAGATAATCTCCATAGCTATCAAATCTTTTATATACATTAGGATCATGTCCCCATGCACCATAGGACAGGTCAAAAATACTTACCATATCACTTCTCTTCATATACTCTCCTTTTATAAATTAAATAATTGCCTTAAAAAGGGTCTTATAAGCTCTTTTATCGGGTCGAAATCTACAAATACTATAGAAATTGAAGAGAGTAGCATTATAAGAGTACTTCCTAAAATTACACCTACAATAGATATTATAAAAAAACTCCCAACTTTATCTAGAAACTTACTCACTATATTACCTCGCAACTTGAGCCGCTACATGCAACTTCTCCGCCTAAATCTGTTGTATCTTCTACTTCTAAAACTTCTAATTACTAACCTTCACAACTTGCACAATCCTCTAAATCATTTGAGGTTTTAATTCCACTCGTACTTCTACAGTAGTATAAAGTTTTAACTCCCAATTCCCATGCTGCAATATGAACCTTATTAAAATACAATGGATCTACATCGAAAGGAAAAAATAGATTTAAACTTTGAGCTTGGCATATATATTTTTGCCTTTGTGCCGCTTGTTGAACTATTACCATCTGATTTATTTCATAAGCTGTTTTAAACACGTTCTTCTCATCATCAGTTAGAAAATCTAAATGAATAACGCTTCCTGAGTTTTTTATGATACTCTTCCATACCTCGTCATTATCCTGACCTTTTTGTTCTAGTAATACTTTAAGATGTTTATTTCTACGTTGAAATGTCCCTTTAGCGGTGATATCATTATATGCATTAGAGACAAAAGCTTCGATACTTGGACCTATATCACCACATATAAT